>Ga0209578_10000144_pt1 | contig 138555 bp, 126 predicted proteins | sample tdAd472_FD_187127 | JGI IMG/M metagenome (GOLD analysis project Ga0209578, IMG submission 187127) | Marine sediment microbial communities from the Atlantic coast under amendment with organic carbon and nitrate - tdAd47.2 (SPAdes)... | ecosystem: Environmental > Aquatic > Marine > Coastal >...
ATCTCAACGGAGATCTTGGGACAGACGTGTTCAGGCCAGTAGCTGTACCTGTGGTAGATAATCCGTTGAATACAGGTACTTCAGTGCCGGCTGTCACACTTACTGATGTGACAGAAGTGCGGGCAAGTAATTACGAGGTAAGCTACGATGGTAGCACCTGGCACCTGACTCGAGTGTCTGACAACACGTCAGTCTCTGGTGCTGGACCCCTGGTGCTTGACGGGATCAGTGTCGATGTCAGCGTGGGCAGCGCTGCGGCAGGCGACAGCTTTGTTTTTAATCCGGCACGAGCGGCAGCTTCCGGCTTCGGACTGGTAGTAACCGACCCCAGGAAGATCGCTGCCGCAGCACCAGTCTCTGCCGAGACAAGCACGACAAACTCCGGATCAGCAACGCTAACCGGATTGTCGATCGACACTTCCGGTCCTACAGGATTGCCTCTTTCTTCCGCTATAACGCTAACGTTCGATCCTGACGCACTGGGCGCCGGAATTCCCGGGTTTACTGTCAGTGGTGGGCCGGGAGGAATTTCCCCGTTAGCTTATGACCCGGTTACCGAGTCCGGGGGCAAGACTTTTACGCTGGGAAGTACCGGCATTACCCTGACCATCGGTGATGTGCCGCAGGCAGGTGACAGTTTTGTAATAAGCAATAACTCTGGTGGCACCGGCGATAATCGAAACGCGCTTCTGATCGGAGAGTTGCAGGGTAAGCCGCTGTTGAATGGTAAATCTGACAGCTTTCAGGAAACATATGGCGCCATGGTCGCGCAGGTGGGTGTTGCCACCAACCAGGGGATTAACAGCCTGAATCTGGAAACTTCGATTCTACAGCAGGCGGAAAGTTATAAGGACAGTGTGACAGGGGTGAATCTTGACGAGGAAGCGGCCAATTTGCTGCGCTACCAGCAAGCCTACCAGGCCTCGGCACAACTGATACGAATTTCCGATGAAATGTTTCAGACACTGATCAATTCGTTTGGCAGGTAACGGGGCAAAGGCAGTCGACCAGTATGCGAGTTTCAACATTACAGCTTTATCAGCAGGGCATCCAGGCATTGCAGGACCAGCAAGCCAAGTTGCAGCAGACCGAATTGCAGCTGGCAACCGGCTTGCGATTCAACAAGCCTTCGGAAGATCCTGCCGCTGCGGTCAAGGTGCTGGACCTGACAGCCAGAATGGACATGATCGACCAGTACAGCAGGAACGCCACCCTGGCCGAGGCGTCACTTGCGTTTGAAGAGAATGTGGTTGCCAATGTGCAGAACTCCTTGCAGCGGGTCAGGGAGCTGGTGATCCAGGGGAACAATGATTCCAATAGCAGCAGTGATCGGGCCAGCATCGCCCAGGAAATCTACCAGCGACTGGATGAGCTGGTGGCACTGGCCAATACCAGGGATCCGCAAGGCGAGTACATCTTCGGCGGCTTTAAAGTCGAGTCGCCCCCATTTGTAGAGTCCGGTGGTGCGGTGGTCTACCAGGGAGATCAGGGTCAGCGTCTGCTGCAAATAGGTGATGGCAAACAAATTGCCATTCGTGATCATGGCCAGGAGGTGTTTCAGAAAATTCCCGGTGGCGATGGGGTCATCGAAGTATTGGCTGACACTGGAAATGCCGGCACTGCGGTTGTCGGCTCCTTTGGATTGACCGGTTCCTTCAACGGCGATACCTATACCGTTACTTTCGATCAACCGACACCGTCAGATCCAGTGACCTATACGGTGACAGACAGTGCGAGCTCAGTGGTCTCCAGCGGCAACTACGAAGGAGGCGTGTCCATCAGTTTCGCTGGAGTGCAATTTGCCGTTACTGGTACGCCTGCAGAGGGCGATGAAATTGTAGTGGCACCGGCGCAGAATCAGGATCTGTTTTCAACGGTCAGGGCTATTGCCGATGCCCTGGCTCAGCCAACTCCGAATGCGAACAGCAGTGCCCGGTTCCACAATGCAATGAATCGCGGCCTGGCAAACCTTGATCAGGGCATGGAGAAAGTAAATTCGATTCGTGCTGGAATTGGGGCCCGGCTTAACAATATAGAAACATTGAACGAGGCGAATGCCGACTTCAAGCTACAACTGGAATCCACGTTGTCGGATACCCAGGATCTGGATTTCACTGAAGCAATCACGCGGTTCAATCTACAGCTGACATCATTGCAGGCTGCCCAACAGGCCTATATTCGTACTACCGGGCTGACTCTTTTCCAATATTTGTAATCTGGTAGCGGGTATCGTTACATGCAGTCGGTTATTTGCGCGTAACAAGAACAAATAGTTAAAAACATTTTCTCGCTATCATCTAGCGTCACCTTGCTTTCAATCTTTACACTCTTCTGTAAATAATCGCCAAAACATGTGATCTGGATCACATCATGGAAGCTGTGTCTGAAACAGCTGCGTGTTCCTCAAAACTACTGCTTTTTCTGGGCTTTTGTAAGACTTTCCCCCGCAAGCTATGCGCAAAATTCGCTTTGTTTTTGGGCAAAAGGGTGTCGGAGTTAACAAATTGCTTGAAATAGGCAATTTTAGGTAAAGGAATTTTGCGGGCTTGTCGTAGAGAGCGATGTCAGCAGCGATGCTGGAAACGTTTAACCCAAAGTAAAGATCTCTGCAGTCTGGTGCTCATGCCACTGAAGGGACGGAAAAGGAAACCAAAATGCCACAAGTAATCAATACCAACATTGCGTCTTTGAACGCACAGAGAAATCTGACTCGATCTCAGGGTATGCTAAGTACTTCGTTGCAGCGTCTTTCCTCTGGTCTACGAATCAATAGTGCCAAAGATGATGCAGCTGGTCTTGCGATCTCGGAGCGATTTACCGCCCAGATCCGCGGCCTGAACCAGGCAGCCCGAAACGCCAACGACGGTATCTCACTGGCTCAAACCGGTGAAGGTGCACTCGCGGAAGTAACCAACAACTTGCAGCGGATTCGTGAACTGGCAGTACAGTCTGCCAACGCCACTAACAGTGCGTCTGACCGAGCTGCTCTGCAGCAGGAAGTAGATCAGCTGGTCGCTGAAATCGACCGTGTTGCTACACAGACCAATTTTAACGGTGTGAACCTGCTTGACGGTACGTTTTCTGCTCAGACTTTCCAGGTCGGCGCCAATGTCGGTGAAACGATCGAAGTATCCGGTCTGTCCAGCGCCAGAGCTTCCTCGCTGGGTCAGTACGCGGGTTTTACCTTGACTAACCAATCCATCGGTACTGCCAGCGATACCGCTGCTGCTCAGACCGTGGACGTTGATGGCACAACCTACTCACTTGGCACCATTGCCAACGATGCCAAGGCGCTTGCTGATGCGATTAATGCTTCCGGAATTCAGGGCCTGACAGCCTCCGCTGACGTGAATAGCGTGGCTGGCGCTACCACCACGGTAACTGCAACTGCTGCTGATACCGATACGATCACCATTAATGGTTTGGACATCAGCGTTACCAACTCGCAGAATGCGGCAACTAACAGAACGCTAGCTGTCGAAGCTATCAACGCCCAGTCGGCCGTTACAGGTGTAACAGCCGCTGACGACGGCACCGGTGTTGCTCTGACTGCTGCGGATGGTCGTAACATTACTGTTGGATTTACCGCAGGTGGTTTAGCTACCGTGGCCGACTACGGCATGGCTGCAGCCACGACAGGTGCAACAATTGATGTCAGCTATGTGGCTCCTACTGGTGTAACCGGTGACGTGACTTTCGGCGGTGCATTTGCTCCAGGCGCGGTTACCATCGCCAGCACAGGTACAGCCATGAGCGCAGTAGATATTTCAACAGTCTCCGGCTCAGAATCTGCCATCAGCGCAGTTGACGCTGCACTGACCACCGTTAACAGCTCTCGCGCAACTCTTGGTGCGATTCAGAACCGCTTCGAGTCAGTAGTAACCAGTTTGACTACTACTGCGGAAAATCTGTCAGCTTCACGTTCACGAATCATGGACGCTGACTTCGCGGCTGAAACTGCCAACCTGACCAAGGCGCAGATCCTGCAGCAGGCAGGTGTTGCAATGCTGGCTCAGGCCAACTCACTACCGGGTAACGTATTGGCTCTTCTGGGCTAATCGGTAAGTGACACCTAAACCCTGGCAGGTGCAATCGTCAAGCGACTGCACCTGCCAGCGGTTTTACTACCAAGAGAAACTTACGGAAGAGTTTTCACGAGTACCTCTAATTGGTGATATCGGTACTTTTAGACATGGAGGACCGGAGCCATGACTTCATTAAGCAAGTCCAGTCTATCTAGCAGTTCGTCAGGAAAAATGACCTCATCCGGGTCTTCAAGCAGTGTGGCCGACAGGCATGACCTTGCCGCTGGCGGCAATGCTCTGCCAGATATCAAGGTTACTGAAGTTGATCCAGTATTCGAAGTTCGCAACTCATTGGAGCAGGCTGTCAAAGACGCCGCCAGCTACACGAATAAAGCCGGTCAAAAACTGGAATTTACCATCGAACAGCGGTTAAACCGCAATATTGTTACAGTTCGCGATCGCGAAACGGGCGAAATTGTCAGGCAAATTCCCATGGAGGAGATGCTGGCACTGGCTAATCTGCTCGCAGACGTACAGGGCCCGGGTGACGACACCGTTTTGAAGGGGTTGTTCTTTGATCAAGATACCTGATCAATAGCTGGATCGTTTGTTGGTACAGATGTTGCAATCTTATAGAAAATATTCCCGACAAACATGGGCACAGCAATACGCTATCGAGAGGCAAGCGGTATGATTAGTGCAACCGGGCTCGGGTCTGGTTTAGATATACAAGGGCTGGTTGACAGCCTGGTAGCAGCCGAGAGAGCCGGTTCGGATCTGGCATTGAATCGGCAAAGTGCCAGGTTGCAGACCAAGTTTTCCGCACTTGGAACTCTTAAAAGTGCCTTGTCTACCTTTCAGGGCTCTCTGACAGGGATTACCTCACTTAATGACTTTGCTGCCAATAAGGCTAGCAGTTCGGACACTTCTGCACTCGGCGTCAGTGCGGGCAGCGCTGCCGTAGCAAGTGACTATTTCATAGAAATCAGTCAGCTTGCCCAGTCCCACAGCCTGGCGAGCCAGGCCGTCGCAGATAAAGACGAGACAGCCATAGGCGCCGGCACTATTACCTTCCGTTTTGGTGCGACCGACTATGAAAGCGGTTCCGACAGTTACAACGGTTTTGCCGAAAACGCCGAAATCAGCCCGGTCACTATTCAAATAGACAGCGGCAATAACACGCTGCAAGGGATCATGTCCGCCATCAATGATGCAGAAGCCGGAATCGCTGCTTCCATTGTCAATGACGGGTCAGGTTTTCGACTTTTGCTGACTTCACAGGATACGGGCCTAGAACACAGTTTTCAGGTAAATGTTTCCGATAACGACGGAAACAGTACCGATCTCAATGGCCTGTCGATGTTTGTTTTCGATAGTATCGCCACCAATCTGAAGCAGACTGTTGCCGCCCAGGACGCCAGTTTTACGATTAACGGATTGACAGTAACCAGCGACACTAATTCCGTAAGCTCGGCTGTGGAAGGTCTGAATCTGGAACTCAAGCAGACAACCAGCGGTCCAGTTCAGATTTCGGTAGATCCTGATACTGAGGGTGTGAAAACCTCTGTCAATGAGTTTATCGACGGCTATAATCAGTTCATCCAGGTGGCTAATGCATTGTCTGCGTATAACCCTGATACTCAGCAGGCCTCCGCCCTGGTGGGGGATTTTACTTTGCGATCCATAGAGGGCCAGATCAATGGCATCCTGCGTGGCGCGATTCCCCTGCAGGGTGACGCCTTTTCTACATTGGCAGAAATCGGCGTCACCACTACGGCGGAAGGCACACTGACAATGAACGATGCCAGATTCAGCGCCGCCCTGAGTCAACAGCCAGATAGGGTTATGCAGATCTTCGCTGCCTTTGGCAACGCCAGCGACAGTGGCGTCACATTCCTCGCTAGCAGCAATGCCACCCAAGTTGGAACTTATGATGTAGCCCTGACCAGCCTGGCTGCCGCCGGCTATTACGATGGAACTTCCGTGCTGCCTGATTTTGGCAGCGGTTCGGTTGTTATCGACAGTTCGAACGACGAGCTTTCTCTTATAGTTGATGGCGTAACAGCCTCGGGTATCACACTATCTCAAGGAACATATGCCAGCGGTGATGCGTTGGCTCTCGAATTACAAACCCGAATCAATAACGAATCGACGTTAAGCAATGCCGGTATTTCCGTGACTGTAGCCTACAACGCTGGCACTAATAACCTGACCATAACCTCTGATTCCGAAGGCAGCACATCAAGTGTAGAGATCACGTCGGTGGATACCAATTCACCTGCAAGCCTGGGTTTGATCGTCGGGGCAGGAACCGCTGGTGTAGATATTGCCGGCACTATCGACGGAGTGGCGGTTACTGGCACAGGAAACATACTGGTGGCCGGCAACGGTACAGATGCTGAGGGACTGCGATTACAGATATCTGGAAATACTTTGGGAAGCCGCGGCAATGTAGCATTCACTCGCGGCGTTGCGTCTCAACTCGATAATCTGATGCAGAACCTGCTGGATATAGAGGGCGCTCTGATTGACCGGATCGACTCGTTGCAGGATCGCCTGGAAGATATCGAAGATCGAAGGGCGAACCTGGAGCTGCGTTGGGAAGCGGTTCGAGATCGCTATACGACTCAATTCAATGCCCTGGATTCGTTGTTGGGTCAGTTACAGAACACAAGTGCCTTTCTAGAGCAGCAGCTTAGCGGCCTGATTCAACCAAACACCGGAAATGGTCAGGGCAATTAACAAGCAGGGTTACTGTTAGTAACTAAATGTTCAAGAACCGTGAAAATCAAGCAGGATAAGAGAAAATGTATGATCGATACGGCGTTAACCATTACCAGAAAGTAGGCGTTGAGACTCGCGTTTCATCATCTAACCCACACAATCTAGTAACCATGTTATTTGATGGCTTGTTGGAAAAACTCGCCAAGGCAAGTGGCGCGATAGATCGTGGCAATATCTCTGAGAAGGGAGAGGCACTGGGAGCGGGAATCAAGATAATCGATGGCCTGCGGGCCAGTCTCGATTATGAAAAGGGCGGTGAAATCGCATCCAATCTTGGATCAATGTATGACTATATGGAGCGCCGATTGCTGGAAGCCAACACATACTCTGATGCGGCTATCGTCGCGGAAGTCGTCTCACTGGTCAAACAGGTCAAGGATGGTTGGGATGCCATACCTGCCGAGTTACGGGGCGTCTGATAATGCAGTTGGTACCCACAAATTCATTGGACAAGCAGGGTTGTGAGCAGATGCAGGTATCGCGCAAGCGCTTTCGTCTGGCAAGGCTTCTCAGGAGTACCGAAGAGATTCTGAATTACGCTCAACAGGGTGACTGGGAGTCCGTGGAAAAACTGGAATACCTGCGGCAGATGGAGCTGGCAATCTGCTTTTCAGAGACAGACCACGACGATTCGCCCGAGATCATCCAGGCGCTGGCGGCTTTGGTGCATATGAACAAAGAAATTACTCTCCTGGTAGAGGAAGCCAAAAGCAAGCTGGTGGACCAGCAGCAGGCCAAAGAGATCCGCCAGCAGGCCGCGAGGAACTATGAGTGGGATGACTAGGAATATTTTACGCAGCCGTTGCCTGCCGGAATGCTTGACCAGCAAGGAAACAAAAGGAAGCAGCTGGAAGCAAAAGGAAGCGCAAGGAAACAAGCCATGATAAAGGAAATAAATCTGTGTATTGCATGCCTGGTAATAACGTTCATCGGTGTTGGACCCACCCATGCTGCCGGTCCTGAGGAAGAACTCAGTTCTGGTCCTTACATAACCCATTCAATAGAGTTTGACCGCTATCAAGAACACCAAGTGAGTCTGAGTGTGGGTGAGTTCTCACCGCATCTGCACAAAAAGATTGCCGGCATTACCGACCAGATATACTTTGAATGCTCACCTGCCCGCGGATTGGTTAGCACCGGAGACTATAGTGGATTCTCGGATTACATTCGGAGCGCTTTTATCGAACAGCTTCAGGAGGCTGAACGTTATGTGTCTGAGGCTCCAGTAAAGCTGTTCGGAGAACTGCAAAAGGTGGATCTTCACTTTGATAGTCTCGCGGGTGAGTCTTACAGTCATGGAACCTGGGCAATACAACTGACATTGCGTTCCTCACTCGGCGGCGAAGGATCATTCACCATCAACCATTCCTTCCCTATTCGAAATCGAAACAATTACTGCCATGAAATGGCCAATCACTTCATGACCAGTGTGCAGTTGCTGATGGCGGAGATACTGGGTAGTGAGAAGTTTGGAAAGCTGCTCAAGTCAACTTAAATTACTTTCTTCTAAGATCAGCTCTGCGTGCTTTGCGTAGCATTTCCAGTTCATCCCGAACATTTTTCAGCTCTTTCCTTAATCTCCGGTTTTCGTTACGCAGAATGTTGAGCTCATCGACTTCGACCCGCTCTTTGAGCTTTATGTAGGTTCTTACCCAGCTGTTGAGGCTTTCTTCAGGAATGCCAAGCCGGCTAGATACATTTTCAATTGAATGTTCCAGGACTACGACCTGCTTGACCGCCTCACGCTGGAACTCTTTTGAATACTTTTCTTCCGCCATGAATGCTACCGAATCTGAAAGTTTGTGCTATCAACACATTAAGTAAATAAGGTCGGGCTCTTGTTGCTACTGAATCACAAACCCCGTAAACAACACTGATTCCACACCATCGTCGCGGATCAGGCCACTGATCTTTTCCTGGGCCTGCTGACGCAGTGCCTCTTTTCCTTCTCCAGTTTCAAGCTCGGTAAATTCATAGGATCCAAGCAGCATGATCAGTGAATCCTGCAGTAACGGCGTGTTGTCTTGCAGGAGCTCGAGCGTATCTTCATCCCGCGTCATGACAGACAGCTTTACCTGCAGGTATCGCAAGCGACCTTGATAATTTGCACTGACCACCAGCGAAGGAAGATTGTAGTAAAGGGCTGGAGGCAGTTCTTCCTGTGGAATTTCCGCGGTTATTTCACCGTCAGCGGCGAAATCAGCATTGACAGGGGAATCGTCTTTAAGAACAAAGAAGTAGGCACTGGTACCGCCACCGCCAAGGACTATTAAGCCAATCACTGAAAATAGAACGATTTTTTTCAATTTCATATCTCCTGCATTCGATCAATTCGATTTTGAACCAGCGGTTCGCCAACCGAGCTACGCAGAGCGGTTTTGCTACTGTTGCTGGTGGATTTATACGACCTCACATAGCTTTCCTAAAGGGAAAGTGAGGAAAACGTTCCAAAAGTATGAATTACTTCAAACTTATTGAATTAATACATCAATGATCACAGCGTATGTGCCGTAGAGCGGTTTGTAGGAAATCTATCGGGTTTGTTTAGGGTTGAGGCTGCACAAGCATTCGAGCGAACGTTGAATAAATTGAAGTAGGAGTTAATAACAAATGGATCTAGCTACACTAGTCGGCTTGTTTGGAGCTTTCGCTGTCGTTGTGGCGGCGATCTTTCTGGGTGGATCCGCCAACATGTTCATTAACGCACCCTCCCTGTTCATCGTAATGGGTGGCACGGGTATGGTGGTGCTGGTGAAGTTTACTCTGGGCCAATACTTCGGTGCATTCAAGGTCGCCATTAACTGTTTCAAATCCTCACTGCAACAGCCAGAAGAAATCATCCCGCAGATTGTCGAAATGTCATCAGTGGCACGCAAGGAAGGACTGCTTGCCCTGGAGAGTGTTGAAATTTCCAATTCTTTCCTGCAAAACGGCATCGGCATGTTGATCGACGGCAGCTCACCTGAAGATACCAGGAAGTTGCTGATGAAAGACAAACAGGAAATCAGCGATCGTCACAGGCTTGGAGCCCAGGTGTTTGAGGCCAGTGGCGACGTGGCTCCCGCCATGGGAATGATCGGTACACTGATTGGTCTGGTACAGATGTTGTCTAACATGGATGACCCAAAATCCATCGGTCCCGCCATGGCAGTTGCTCTATTGACTACTCTCTACGGAGCAATTCTGGCCAACATGGTTTTTCTTCCCATGGCGGACAAACTGAAGCTAAGGCGGACTGAAGAAGAAAAGCTGAACTCCATTTGCCTTGATGGAATCCTTGCCATTCAAGAAGGCCAGAACCCACGTGTTATCGATTCGCTTTTGAAGCTATACGTTAATCCCAAGAATCGAAACCAGGATAAAGGCGGCAAAGAAGAACCTAAAGAGAAAGCGGCTTAAGCAGGTACCTGATGCAACAAGATGAAGTCAAACCAGGATTACCACCATGGATGGCTACATTTGCGGACCTGATGGCTCTGCTTATGTGCTTTTTCGTGCTGTTACTGTCGTTCTCCGAAATGGATGCGCAGAAGTACAAGCTGGTAGCTGGTTCCATGGCTAACGCTTTCGGTGTTCAACGCGAGGTGGTGGCGCAGGCTATCCCGGCTGGCACTTCAGTGATTGCTGATGAATTCAGCTCCGGCCGTCCGCAGCCTACCGATGAAAATGTCGTTCAGCAACAGACCGTTCAGAACATGGAAATGTCCCTGCAATCTGGCCAGGCTGATCTTGGAATGGACCTCGATAGTCCTGCCCGTCAGGAAGAAGAACAGGAAGAGGCTGCCCGTCAGCTGCTGGTGGACAAGCTTGATTCACTGGCGGAAGAAACGCAGCAGGACGTCGCCAAGCTGGAACAGGCCTTTGGCAATGAAATGGACGATGGGCTGCTCGACATTGAGTCAGGTTTTCGTTCAATTACCATACGGATTCGAGAGCAGGGGTCGTTTGATTCAGGCTCCGCAATCCTGAAGAACGATTTTGTTCCAGTATTAGTACAGCTGCGGAACATTCTGGGTGAGGTGGATGGCAGGATTGCCATCGAAGGCCATACCGATGATCGTCCGATTGCAACGGCCGAATATCCATCCAATTGGCACCTGTCGGCTCAAAGAGCTCTATCGGTCACCCAGGAGCTATTACGGGATGAACTGGTTAATAACGATCGCCTGCTAGTGATCGGTTATGGGGACACCAGGCCCTTTGAGACAAATGACACCGAAGAAGGCCGCTCCCGAAACCGTCGGGTTGAGATAGTAATTCACCAGGAACTGGACGAAGCAACGTCACAGGAGTTACGGCAACTGGAAGGATTCGATGATGACCTTCTGGATACACTACAAATAGACGAGGCTGAGCTGCCTTCAGTAAACTAGGGACGGTTATGATACAAGAGAAACGACGCTATTTCCGTATTGACGACACGATCGATTTATCGTTTCGTGTTCTTAAGCCGCAGGTACCTGAACTCAAGCTGTCTTCAGATATCCTGGACGACGTTGACATGCTGGAGGTAGTGGATACTGAACTGGATACGTTGATTAATTCCCTATGGGACAGCGATCCCAAATTCGGCAAGGCAATTGGCCTTTTGAACCAGAAGATCAATCTATTAACCAAGCATAATCGACCCAGTATGGAAGAGTTGATGGCTCAGTTCGACCATCAGTTTCTTGATAAGGATGTTAACCTGAGTGCATCGGGAATGGCATTTGATTGCGACGTCGAACTCGAGGTAGGGGGTCGGCTAGAGATGTTGCTCATTCTGAAACCTTCAGGAGCCGGAATTAAATTGAAGGGTGTTGTGGTGGCTTCAGAAGACCGGCAGTCAGCAGGTGATAATTCTTACTTCACTTGCGTTCAATTCGATGTAGAGGCCAAGGAAAAGGAGCAGTTAATTCAGCACATTGTCAGACGGCAGGTTGAGACCATTGGCCAGAGAGAACAAGCGGTCTGAATTTACCTTTACCGGTTTGAAACGCTGAGTTCGCGCCGATTCCTTGGTTACCAAGGAGCCAGCTTCATTTCAATAAGTAAGGTAGTTAGGGGTGTTTACTGCTTCCTATATGCCAGATTTGAATGCCATCTATCGGTGTTTCAGTTCTGCCGTCAATCTTCAGGCCTGCCATTTTAGCCAATTGTGGAAGTCCACCAATTTTCCGGTAGTGTCTGAATCTACTATAGTGGCCAGAAATAAACTCATCAAACTCAATTGATATTTTGGTCCAACGAGTTTGAGGCATCCCGAAATCTGCAATAATCACTCTCGAGGAATGTTTAGCCAATAACTCTAGCGTACTAATAGCATCTTCCTCGCGCATCTCATGTATACACAAGGTGCTTGTGGATAGATCAAACCGTCTCTCTCCAAAATTGTTCAGTGAGCGAATATCTTCGCTGACAAAATCAAGATTTTCACACTTTTCTTTTTGCTTTCTTTCATTGGCGAAGTCGATCATATGCTGGTCAAGGTCAACACCCAGCCCAAACCTTATTTTACTTGCGGCTCTAAACAGCAAGTCACCAGTACCACAGCCAACTTCCAGGACGTTACTGTTTTCATCCATAAAGTCGATGATCAATTCCCTCAACGGGGATAAAACCCTGTCTGCAGTATTACTTTTAAACCAAGCCTTAAGATTCACCTTGCGAGCGTATTTCCATTGTTAGTTAGAGATTCCCTAAGAAAGCTTATTCGTTTTCCTTCGCCAGATCGTCAATCAAATTGAGAAATTCTAACCAACGTGTAGCCGCGCCTATGGACTTTCTTAAATACTGAAAGTGGTCGATAGAGAGAGTCTTGCTCAATGTTTCCCGACTTCCTTCCCATGAATTTATATCCAGATAGCCAACCTGAAACTGATGGAATCGGTTTTCCAGGTTGGTCATTATTAAATTGAAAAGAATTACTGCTCTTCTAAATTTTAATTCATCCTCTATTGGGGGTTTTGAATTTACTTTTTGCCATGTATTCTAATATTTTGCTAGCCTTATAGTCCGAAGTCTTTCCGATCTATATTGTAATCAGGAGAACACATATAGAATACAGTGCAAACAGTACTGACCATACCTTGAATCGCGCGGGTAAGAGAATCACAAGGGCCATTAACAAGATGCCAAATGAGGGGACGGCAATCGAAGGAAAGATCGCATTTTGGTACATGACGATATTGACGTAAGGCCCCACCAGGAAATACAAAAGCATGGAAAGCGCTGAAAGACGGCCCAAATCCTGACTTGTCTCGAGCATGTCAAGGACGCCGTCTTCCGGGGCAGATAGTGCCATCTCTGCCGCTCCGTAAAGTGACGCGGAACCTATAACCAACACTATGAAATCCAGAAAAGTCCATTCTTCGATCGTGCGTAATCCCCAGCCTACCCACCAGAGCTGCAGGATGTATAGCATTATGCTGAACGCCCAGATTATTGAGGACCAATGAAATGTGACTCGATTATGGGCGCGGGTAATCATTGCCATCGTATGCAACAGACGAGTGATTGCCAGTCCGAGAATTATGGATACAGCGATGAAGATGTATTCGTGTTGTGTCATTTTATTTCTTTGATAGAGCCACCGCCGCAAGTATTGCGGTTGTAAACTCATAAACCATCGCTCCATAGGTATACATGGAGACGGGATCCACTGCCATGAGCAAGGAGATCGCTCGTGCCAATGCCAGGGCGCCTATACTCACGACAAGAAGCAAAAGACCAGCCCGATAGTACTCTGCTTTCAACAAAGCCATTAGACAGAAAACGCCAAGACCAGTCTGCAGCCCGCCGTACATTGCGCTAATTTCCGCAATGGCATCACCATTGTTCATCTCCAGGCCAGCAAGCCCGGAGGGGATAGCCGGTGATGCCAGGCTGATAAGACCATAGGCTATAAAAACAAAGGCTGAGACTCCCAGGACTGTCTTTCCAAATAGCACGAGGCTCTCCTGTGATGGCTCTAACTGCTGCGATTGTTTCCCAATGCACTGTTACGCTATATCTTTAACGCTCACGAACGGCCAGGAGCCGGCGTTCTTTTATTTTTTATACATTTCACAACTTCCTGTTGTACCCTTTGAAGATGTAACTAGGCACCATTCTGCAATATCCCTTATATGGATAAGTTTGACGTTTAGCGCTGGGCGGAAGTCTGACTTATAGTATTCGGCGGCAATTCCGGCATTTGAATCCTTAACACCTGGCGGTTGTTCCTTAGAATCGCCCATAACTCCCGATCTGTGGCAGTTCTATCCCAGGCGATACCCTGACCATCCAATCCCGGTACAGCTACAGTAGCCACCCAATCCAGGGTAGATCCAGTTTCGGGGACTCGCATCACATAGATCTCAGGGTAGTTGTGGCCGGTCAGGTAGAGATAACCATCGGTGCCCCAGGAGCCCCCGGAATTGCTCATCGGCGACATTCTCGCCAGAATCTCGTCGGGCAAAGCCCATTGCTGTAATACAGAAAAATCCTGGTCCAGCTTGACGATCACAGTATTACTGGTTTCACCATAGGGATGATCAGCGCCCGGTTGAACTCTATCGTAGTTGGCAAAGGCACCCCACCAACTATCGTCATAACGGTCAATCCAAGTCATGGAGCCAAGTAACACACCGTAATTGTGACTATCGATGTGACCCATAGTCTCTGCGTCCCAAACTTCGATCGAGCTTTCCATTGGCCATAGAGGATAGTTGGAGTGGGCAGCATAGAGTTTCCCATCCGCTACCATGCCGCTGTCCAAATGCATTAAGCCAGCAGCGACGCCTGACACACCACCCCAACTGCTTTTGACGTCCCCGGATTGTTTGTCGTGTTTAGTAATTCTTACATTGCTAATTGCATAGAAATGCTCAGCATCGACTGCGATGGCCTGATAGGCGTCAGCGCTTGTATATTGAGTAATGATCTTCCCCTCAAAAACCGGTGGCGCAGCAAATAGCGGATACGACAGCGCCGCCGCTAAAGCAACGCAGCTTAGTTTCAGGTTCGAAGAGTCACACATAATCATCAACTGATTCCATCAATACGCTAACTGCACCGGTTGCGTCATAAGTCATTATTAATATATCTATATCCGCCAGCAGCGGACATAATGTGTTACTTCTACTGGCTCGATTTATTCGGCCAGTAGTAGAATCCAATACTCGCTAGTAAGAAGAACTAAAGCCACGCTTCCTGTGAGGTAAAAAGAAAGCCTTTGTTGCCAGCCTAACTTTTTGACTGTACAGTTGCCTCCTTCTTTGTATTCTGTTGTAGAATCAAAAAGTTTCCAACCGGCAAAGGTGAACAATGACACCGTCAGTACGACCAATATGGGTTGGAAAGGTTCAAAGATCATCAATCGAGTCATCCAGGCTCCACTAATGCCCGTCGCCAATAAGGCGAATGGGCCAATACAACAAATGCTAGCCGACACAGACGCCAACAAACCAGCAGCTATATATCGATAGGTGCTTACAGTTGCTCTACGGGTTGCTTGCATCTTCCAATCGTTTCCATCTGACAATGATAATTTTTTGCTAAGTTGCCTGTATGTTACTTTTCTGGTGGCTTAATTGATGAAGGAAATCCGATGTCTGAAGTCGCCTTTATCATTGATGAAGGTTCTACTATGGCCGACTCGTAAACGACAATCGCAATTTTTTCTTCCAAGTCCACTTCTATGTCGCGAATACCTTCCAAAGCTCTTAATGAGTTGCGCACGGCAACAACACATCCCGCTCAGGTCATTTTCTCAACATTCAGTACGACCAGGCTCTCTCCTTCTTCCAGCTCTTGCGGGGAATCACCATAGACAAGTCCTGGCAGTATGAACAGGTGCGATAGCAAGCATAACTCAGTTACTTTTCTAAGAAGGCGTTTGCTTATATCCATTGGTAATTGTCCTCACTCAATAAACTCTATTTGTTTCAGAATCCTGCCATCAATTTTTCTAAGCAACCCCCGCACAACAAGGACAACCTGTTGCACCGCTAGCTATTACCGATTCAGCAGCTTTTATATTTTGTTCGGCAGTGCGTCTGGTCGCAGCAATGCTGGAGGCGCTGGCGACCGCAGCAGGATCAGGTTTAGTCATGGCCATTTCCTGTCCGTAATAGCCCGTGAATATCTCATACCGGTGATCACCGATATTGGTTGGCACGCGAATGGTGTTTTGATCAATAACCTCCACGTTAGACATGGTTGTGCCGTCACGAATAACTACTGCATCACCAGCATTGGGTAGGTTTGTGATTCTCCAATCGGTTGCCTGTCCACTTCGATTGCGGTCTCCTGTGTACGTACCGATATGCAGTATTCCGTTATCGTTGTCGTTCCATGCTGTATCGACACCTAGGCTCGGGTAATCAACGCCTTCCAGAGTCGGAGCCGTGAACTTGTCCGGATGCTTTATCTTGAACGCATCAATCCAGTTACCTTCTGCAATTTCATTGATCATCTGTTGAGCTGTTCCGGTACCTCGAGGCCACGGATCGCCGTAGTTGAACCAAAAGCCGAATCGGTCGTTATTTTCGCCAAAAAATCTGGGCTCTGAATATTGTTCGGCTGCCGCCTGAAGGCGCTCAACAGCGGTGTAGTCACCGAGTGCCTTGGCCATCACTTGACCAAGGGCATTTGGGCGAACCTCGCGAGCGGGGTCATGCCAGCCGCTGGCATTCGCCAGGGCTTCATATATCTGGGTTGCCAGTTCTGGTGATTGCGGTAAAAGGTAAAATGCAGTGCCCGCACCACCACCACCTGCACCCGGAATATTCACTTTAAACTCTTCCAGCGGATCATAATAAAAGGTCATCCACTCGATCTGGTTCTGATCGTTGACGCCCATGTAATTATCTTTCATGAACTCAACCCAGTTTTCAAAAACACCGTGAGCGTTTGTCACGCCCAGTTGATCAGAAAGATAAATACCTAAGCCAGCGGCTGAATTGCAAAAGGGCCATATTTTGGTGTTCTCACAATGAGGGCCTTCCGGGTGCGCGATGTATTGATTTCTTAGGTGTTCAACAATCCTCGGCTGAGTCCATTCGAATTTTTCGTTCTCATAGCCTGCTATTTCCCACGGCCTTTCCCACTTGTCATCGCCGGACACATGTTTATAAATCGACAGAACTAAGTTTAACCAGCCACGAAAGAATAAGTTTCCATCCGCACCTATCGGATCTGGTTGCAATCCCCAGGGTTCAACACCGTTGGCTGTCCACCCAGGTGCATCGTAATTTCCACGTACCCGTTCGGGCCATAACTGCATTCCTGGTGCGTTCAGTGCCGTGTAGTTGGCCCGGTCAGGGCTGGGGCCGATAAAAGTATTCCAGTCAATGGCAGCCCAGTAAGCCGTATGCCGAGTGGCCAGTTCATCCATGATGCGGGTATAGACTTCGCGCCAGGCTGGCGTTTGGTCAGCCATTAGCATGATAGGGTAACTGGAATCAGCAAGATCAAAACGCGGATAACTCAGCATGGGAGGTGCGGAGTATTGGTCCCACCAGGGGTGCGGCCCTACCCCATCATCGGTCCAGTCGATTTCACTGCGGGGGATATTGATTCCCCACGGACGCTCTATGTTTTCGCGATAGCCCCAGTCATCCAGCGTAGTTGCCTTCTGCCAGATGAAACGCATCCAGCCTTTGGTACGATCATTGTGCTTAGGGTAGAGACTTGGTGCAGGCTCATTGGTGGCGATACTCGATGAAGGCGAACTGGCACAAGCCCCCAGGCCTGCAGCACCGCCTGCTACCGCAGCAGTTTTAAGGAATTTGCGTCTGGATTTTGAAACTGATTGCGACATGAACGATTCTCTTTCTTTTGGTTCAATCGGGGTGGAAATTATGCCTTTTGGCTCTCAAAATTGCACGCACGCATAATGACCGCAATGGGTCGACTGGTTTTGCCCTGATGACCCATTTGTTAAAAAATGTTCAATCGTGTCGATTTCCAATTTGAAATTGGCCGACAGCGGGTCGGAAGCCGACTCTAGTGCCTGATAACTTACACACCCCCATTGGCCCCGCGTTCCAATCGAGAATTGTGAATTCCAGGCTGCAAGCAGATCTAGGCCATATTTACTGTTATTCAACGACCGGGCGAGAAAATACCTTTCTATAACCCGGGATTCTCAGGGACTCGATTGACTTCCACCATTACCTCATTGCGTCGCATAAATGGAGGAACGAAAGGGGCATTGTAGGAAGCGCTCACGAGCTCTCCAGAATTTTGAACTCCAGCTGCCTTGAGAATAGCAAATAGTTGTGCAGATTCCTTACTCAGCTTTTTATCAGTCCATCTCCCTGAGTACCTGTTTACTGCCATGATTCGACCAGGTATTTCCTTGATGTAGACATCAGGGCTTGTCGGAGTTGGCACATTGTTAAGATTGAACTGGCTGGGAACTACAAATGAAATCGCCCAGCCCTGCGCAATTTCCTGTTGTTGAACCGGTGCAGTCATTTCGATTTTCTGACCCAAAGACTTCTGCTGCACCGGTGCGGTCATTTCGATTGACTGTCTTGCCAGATTACCACCAGATATATAGTCGAACAGTCGCCTAAATCCCAGATTTGCAGCTTTACTGCGAGTGAGCTCTGAGGACACAACTGTTTCGGCTACCAAATAAGAGGAATACTGCCGGTACTCAATTCCATCGATAGTTGCGACTGTTGTAAATTCTGGTTCTTCGAGGGCTATGCTTGATGTCGCTGCAAACATTGAGGTCGCAAAAAGTGCGAGATTTAAGATTGTTTTCTTCATAAACATGTTTATCCAGTCCTGAGTCTAAAGGTTAGATACGCTTTCCCTGACGAACTGGTTCTTAATTGAGAGGCAATTACATCAAAATAGGCAGGAAGGACCGCACAAGGAAATCCTGGTTATCACACATGGACCCTTTTCAGTCATCGACCATCAAGCGAGCGGCACAACCAATATGGAACTGGCTAAACGATCCGCACCTGTTATTCAGGTCCTCAATTGGTTCACTCCTGCGACTCGACGCTCACGGAATAAACCACAGTTAAGCTGATTTCAGGTTGTAAGCTTTTGGATTCCAGGATCCTGTTACCAAGGGTGTGACATCCTGCCTCAGGTCTGATCCCTATCCTTCTTTCTGGCTGCGCTGAACAGAATAAAATTGTTATTGGCTTTCCATTCAAAAATTGTATCGAATCCGGCTGCCTCGATCTTATTGGCCAGTTGTTCCTTACGATAGAACTTTACGTAGGGAATAAACCCCAGCAGAGTGACCAGTGGAAGAATGGGCTTCAGGAACCAAAGCTTTGAGTCGGACAGGATGGCGGTGCTGTGAATTAGCAATCCGCCGGGTTTCAGCATCTGGTGAATCCTGGCCAGACTGCCGTCGATGTCGCGTATAAGGTGCAAGATATTGAGCCCGATGATGACATCAAATGACTCGGGCTGGTAAGTCATGGAATCCAGGGTGGCTTTTTCAAAAGTCAGATTCTGTATTCCCGCTTCCTCAGCTTTTCTCCTGCCGATTTCTATCATGTTGGTCGATATGTCTGTCGCCAGGTAGCTGTTCACGTGCGGCGCATGATGGATTGCTGTGGTGCCAGTTCCGCAACCGAACTCCATCACATCCATTTCCGGCGTGAGATACTCCTGGGTTTTTAACAGTTTCTGTTGGTAAGTCTCCTCGTCACGTATCGGCGAAGCAGCATACTTTTCAGCGGTTTTATCCCAAAATTTCTCGTTTTTACTCATAGGAATCTCTTCAGGTGTTAGTTTACTCGCGACAAGAAATTCACCAGCCGCTATTCAAGCCAGACCAATAATACGCTGCTGCTTCGTCAACAGCCAGGCTCCCAAGCCCTGATTTCTGGACAATGCTTGCTGACCGGGATACCTTTGACACGCTCAGAAATTGAAGCGCTGAATATTTCTAGAGAGTTCATTATTTTCGGCGATTGTGGTCAGTAGCCGGATTAGAGATTACCGTGGCAGATTTCTTTATAAGTTATGCAAGCGAGGATCGTGAAAGAGTTGCTCCTATCGCTGATTTCCTTGAATCCAAGGGTTGGTCTGTTTGGTGGGATCGACGGCTCAATGCCGGCACCAGTTTTGATCGGGAGATAGAGCGCGAACTCGATGCTGCCAGTTGCGTACTGGTAGTCTGGTCTAAATTCTCAATTGAGTCTGACTGGGTACGAACTGAAGCCGAAGAAGGTATGACACGTAGTGCTCTGGTACCAATTCTTATAGATCCAGTTCGCCCGCCGCTGGCGTTCCGCAGAATTCAAGCTCAAGATATCAGCAATGGCTTCAATGAAAGCGCGAAGTCTGATCTTGTTGATGCTGTCACTAGGATGCTGGGAAGCCCTACCAACACTGTTAAATCACCAAACTACGATGCGGTTGCCAACCATGAGCAGGAAATAAGTTACACGCGCTCAAGCGATAAAAATCGACTGGCTTGGACCATGACCGGCAATGGACCTGCTTTGGTACGAGTTCTGAACTGGAGCTCAAATCTGGAGCATGAGTGGTCCCAGGAAAGTTCTAGACGATTTATCGACATGCTTTCTTCATGCTTCACGTATATTCGATACAACGGCCGTGGTGGAGGGCTCTCCGAAACGAAGCCTGAGTTTTCCTATAGTTTTGAAGAGCGTTATCGCGATTTCGAAGCTGTTATGGATGCATGCGGAGAAGACAAGGTCATCATTTTTGGTGTTTCTGAAGGTGCGCCAACAGCGGTAACCTGGGCAGCCAATAATCCAGACAGAGTGACGCACCTTGTACTATTGGGTGCCGCTAATTGCATACCGGTCCCTGAAGAAAATACGCATCAAGTTGAGTGGTTCTACAAGACTATAGAAGCGTGCTGGGCAAAGAGTGCGACAATGCCGGTCAGGTTGATGAAATCCATGTTCGGGTTTGATCTGCCAGGCTCGGAAATTGATGACCACGACCTCGTCAAGATGATGAAAGATATGCATTCGGCAGAAGTCGCCGCAAAGATCATGCAACAGGCAATTTTTACCGGCTCACAGGTTGACCTTGAAGAAATTGCACCAAAGATAAAGGTGCCAACCTTGCTTATTCACTCCCGTAATGACGTGCTCGTTCCGCCTGAACAGTCACAGTGGCTGGCGTCTCTGATACCGCAAGCTAAACTGATGCTCATAGATAGCAAAAATCATGCACCTGGATTTATCGGGAGTTACGACGAGTTAGTAACTGAAGAAATCAAGAATTTCGTTGGAATCTGAGAGTAAGGTTGTTCTGGCCCGGTAGAAAACCCAATGTCAGTATTGCGTTTTTGATCGGACCCTGCCAGCTATTGAATCTTACTTTTCCGACTGGCAGTTCCAGCACAATTCGAACTGTCCAAAATTCGCTTCCCCACAGTTTTTACATTGCCATTGGCTTGCTTCGGAGCTGGTAACTTTCTGTTGCTCGGCAATGATTCGCAGGGCAGTTTCTTCGTCGCTGTCATGGACGACCCACACTTCTGGATTGCATTCCGTGACAGGTACTCCACCTTGCGCTGAATGCAAGGTATCGTTGCGGACTTCTGCTTCCACGGTGTTACTTTCCAGAACGTTTTTTATGTGCCAGGCCAACGCTCTATTGTCCGCTGTGTAAACTCTTTTCATAGTTCCCTTCCCCTACCAATAAAGCCCGTCGCGAGAATTGCAGTTGCTGCCAATGAGCATAACCCATATGATCCGGTTCAGGTAAGTAAAACAATAATGAGTCAATCAGGCTTACAGTAGGAGGTGACCCATGAAGTCCCTGATCGTTTTGACAGCTTCAATTCTGCTTTGCTCATCTATCGTGCAGGCTCAAGAGGTGGGAGCACCTCCAGCTATCTATATGGCTGACGAAGACATCATGGCCGAACTCGATCGTGCTGCAGCGGCATCTGCTTCCGCGGGTGGCTGGTCGGTCACTGTAGCGCCCGGTATTTCCGTCAGGCGGCGTAGCAGTTCGGTAGCCAACTACGCTGTCATGCATCCTTACAGTATGGAGATCTATCGAATTCTGGAGGGCAGTGGCACCCTTGTCACTGGCGGTGTGCTTATTCTTCCGCTGGCGGAATCAACCAATCCCAATATTATCAGGACTCAGAACGGCATTCGCGGTGGGCTGGCCAGGGAAGTGAAAGCGGGGGATGTGCTGGTGTTACAACCGGGAACTCCTCACTGGTTCAGCAATATTAATGGTGAGTCGATCACCTACATGGAATCCCGGGTACGTATTACTACCCACCCCGTGCAGTTTCAGTAGCCCCAGTGACTTTAGTGACCTTGCGGGTAATGGCTGCTGCGCCATTAACGATGCCGCGGACGGTTACCCAGAAGGACAGTTTCACCAGGTCACTCGCTGGCAGCGTACGTGCGTGTGCCAGGTGTCTGAATGACTTTCTAATCCAGGAATTACGGTTTGCCAGCGAGGAAAAGCGCCGCGAGATGCGAGTCAGGACGTAAAGGGCGAGTAACAGGAAAAGAATGCCCGGAATAATTGGTAATACCAGGCCAATCAACCCGAGGCCGAGAAACAGCGCAAACAGTATCAGACCCAGCATCTTTGCAAGCAGGCCAATGCTGTGCTTTTTTTCAGCAGAATCAGTCATGCAAAATGGTCCCCCCGAATGTGACTTCCTGAATATAGACTCCTAAATACACTGCATTTTTGGTGCCAATCATTAACTTGCTGAAAATAAAGCATATTTCGTTTTCATTTCTGATCGGTTCAGCTCGAGTTGGCCAGAATCACCATTAGTTGGTTAAAGTCATTGGGACCCGCAGACAGGATTTTCTGAGCAAAGCCGCGCACTATCTAACCGGTTTTCTTATGCATTTCACCAATCAGAGATAGACGCGATCCGTGGCCTGCATTTATAGTCAGCGACATCTGATTTGCCCCGGAGGCACCTGAAGTCAGGAAGACAGTAATCCTTCTCTATAGAGACTTAAGCCCATGAGTTACAAGAATTTACAGTTGGCTGGATTGGTTTGTAGCCTTGTTATCAGTCACAACGCACTGGCTCAGCGGCCGGCACTACAACCGTTGCCTGATGGGCCCGGGAAAATGCTGGTAGAAAATGTATGCACCACCTGCCATTCCACCGCCACTATCAGCCGCGCGGCCGGTTACAGTACTGCTGTTGAATGGCGCCAGGTTTTTTCCACCATGATAGAGTTACCTGATTCACAGGCTAACACCGTTGCTGCCTACCTGGCCGAACACTTTCCGGAGGATACTTCCAGGCGACCTAATCTGATTGCCGGTGATGTCGATATTGAAATTATTGAATGGACGGTTCCGACGCTGGGTCAGCGTTCCAGAGATCCTGCTGAGGCGCCAGATGGATCTATCTGGTGGACCGGGATGTGGGCCAGCCTGGCAGGGCGACTGGATCCGGAGACCGGAGTGATGGAAGAATTTCGTCTGCCACCTTCCGCCCGACCCCATACCATCGTTCCCGATGAAGAAGGCAATATCTGGTACACCGGAAACAGCAATGCCAGTATCGGCAAGCTGGATCCGCAAACCGGGGAGATTACCGAATACCGGACAGAAGCCCGGGATCCCCATTCAGCAGTCTTTCATCCCAATGGCAACCTGTACTTTACTGCACAAGGTGCCGCCATGCTGGGCCGTCTGAATCCCGATACTGGTGAGTTGACTGAAATTAATACCGAGCCTCGACCTTATGGCATCCAGGTTGCTGAAGATGGCACAGTGTGGGTGGCTTACAACGGCACCAATAAAATTGGTGCATTGAATCCTGATTCCATGGAGGTAAAGTATTACGAGGTGCCCAACGAAAGGACCCGTGTTCGGCGTCTCTCCCTGGACAGCGAGGGCATGGTCTGGTTCGTGAATTCCACTATGGGCAAGCTGGGTAGACTCAATCCGGAAAACGGTGAAATCAAACAATGGGATTCCCCCAGCGGGCCAAACTCCCATCCATACGCCATCGCGGTAATAGACGATGTTGTCTGGTACAACGAATCAGGTATGCGCCCCGATGCGCTGGTTCGATTCAATCCACGGAACGAGACATTCCAGAGTTGGGCAATACCTTCCGGTGTTGGCATAATTCGTAATGTATGGGTAACCGAAGCAGGGGATCTATTGATCCATCAGAGCAGCTCCAATCAGATTGGATTGGTGAGGGTAAATTAGAAGCAGAAGCCATAAAAGAACAGAAGAGCTGCAAAGAAAAACGGAAACGGAAAACGGAAAAGATAAACGGGAAAGTAAGACTAGTAAGGAAAGTTAGTAAGAAAAGCTTAAAAAAAATGGGCCTAATCTGTGAGACAAGGCCCATTTCTATTTGCAGCTATCGAGATGGGAAAGGCCTGGCTTCAGTCTTCCAGGCCAAATTCATCGCGCAATTCCACCACGCGCTCGCCACGCAGTGCTCCCACCATGCTGTAATTGCCCTCATGACAGGAGTATTCGTAAATGTGGTTCTGGTCGCTGAGGGTAAATGAAAATTCTCCGCGCCAGGGCTCAGTGTAATAAACCGGATCATCAACCGTGTACTGGTAAAGAAGTTCGGTTTCCGAGACTCGTGTAAAGCGCTCTGTCACGGTGGCGTCATCACTCAGTAACATGGGTCGACCCATGTTGGCACGAGCTGGAAGGTTGCCGTCGTAGTGGGTTGTTTCCACCACCAGGGTATCACCTTCCCAGTGACCTACAGAATGTCCTTCCATAGTTCTCAAAACATCCGGGCGGCTATGTCCGTCCATGTGAATGACGCGAAGTGGCGCGTTTTCCTCACTGATGATGGCGATCTTGTCTGGAGTCTGAACCACTCCGTTATACAGCTGGTACGAAAAAGCGCGCATGGGAGGTGAGGCCCAGGCTTCAATACAGCGTTCGACGCCAGGTCTTTGTTCGGGGTGATCGAACCCGGTGCCTTCGAAATAAGAGTAGGAGGAGGTCTGAATGCCGTGTTCGTTATAGGGCAGTGTGCCATCTTCAGGGTAAACGATGATGGAGGTTCGATATTCGCCCTTGACCTGCGCCAGTACCGGGGCGCCAAAGAGATCGATATCAGGATCGGTATTACCTGCCAGACCTCCTCGTTCATAGACAATCTGCGCAACGCCTGCAGCCTGTTCGGCGGGCATAACGAGTGGCAGACCCTCGGGCCGTTCCAGCATGGTATTGAATCGGGCACCCCAGACGCCCTGGATGTCGGGATCCCCGTATTCGTTTTTGGGAGCCTGGTAAGTTTCAGGTTGTTGAGCAAGGATGCTGGCTGAAAATGATAGTGTGACAACTAGCGATAGCGCAGATCGAACGTACATCTTGGTACCTCCGTAATTGACTTGGATTTGGAACAATGTGCGTCCTTGGATTTGTTCCAGGCAGAAGGCGCGATCAGCACCCCTTGAGGACATAAGCCTAGCTGAGACGTTATAGAAAGTCCATGTTAATAGGGGCACAGTATTGGCGAAGGTTTAAATCAGGAAAGCTCTTCCACCAGCACCTGGCTGTCAGCAGTTCTGACGTTGCTCTGGTGTCGACGTTTGATGAAGCGCATCAGTCGTCGCAGGCTCAGGGCCAGTCCGGTCCATACCATGAAAACGGCAAAAAAAGACACCAGACCTGCTACAGTCTGGCCGGGGATGCCCAGGGCTTCACCGGTATGGAGAAATCGAACCCAGCGTCGTGCCTGCTGACCAGGAGTCTGACTGGTAAAAGGTGCCCATACGGCAACTTCACCACTTTGAGCGTCGAGAGTCAGAGTATGTCGCTTCTGGGGTTGGCCGCCATTGCCTTGGTCGATAGCAAAACTCACTGTTGCAGCACCGGGATCAGGAAGGTTGATAGATATGGAATTCCAGTCTCCGGCTATCTCCGAGTTGGCGGCGACCTGGAACAATAGTTCCAGCGATTGCAGTTGCGTCGGGTCGATGGAAGCCTGCTGTTGTGACTCTGATGTTCCACTCGCCGCTGCACCTCTTTGCGGAGGCTGCTCACCCGCCAGTTGATAAACCAGGTTGTTGGCCCAGGTGTAGTTGAAAACTGTAGCCGTAGCGACAATTACCACAAGTGGAATGGCCGCCCAGATTCCAAACACATGGTGCCAGTTGAAATCCCTGGCTTGCCCGGAGCTGGCGTTCTTATGAAACCAAAGTCGGCCGCGAAGTGTGGCCCAGCGAATAACGGGTGGCAACCACAGATAGATACCGCTTAATACCAGGAACAGGAACATCAAGTTGGCGGTGCCGGTGACTGCCCGAGCCGTGCTTCTGCCTTCGCCGCTAACATTGAACCAGCGATGCCAGCCAGTTACTGCTGAGAAGAATTGATCAAGGCTGTCACTGGCTGGGGGGTGAACATCGCCTGTGTAGGGATTCAGATGTTTGCGACCGGCTCGTCCAGCGCTCAGAATGGCAGGGCCTGTCGGATCGCTGGAGAGGATCAGGCTGGAGGCATTGAATCCATCGGTGCTGCCAAGTTGCAACAGGGTTTCGACCGGCAGGCGCTGTTCATCTGGTCGAGGTTGGTAGGTGTAGGCGCCACTGTCGTGCCAGGCAAGTATCTGCCTCTCATAGGTAAGTATTACGCCGGTAACCGACATCATCAATACAATGAGTCCGGCTGCGACACCGCAGCAGAGGTGAATCCAGAAAATAGTCTTGCGAAACATCGAAATTCTACCAGTTGATCAATTTTTGTAAATGATAAACATTCTCATTCTTATTATCAACGGCAGGATCGGGACTTTTCTATCCCTTGGGCAGTAAAAGGCTAGCGTTAAATGCGGGCAGGATTGGTCAGGACAGTGCTCGCAGGAGCATTTCCTTGAGCTGTGGGTGGGAGCTACGATCCAAAAGGTTCAGCGCCGGCAGACCAGTCAGTTTTTTTACCAGTTCGATGCCGGCACTGGTGTTGCTGGCGCCACCGGCAACCAGGTCGGGCTCTCTGGCAAAGGCCGCCTTGACCCCCATCACCGAGTAGGGGTCGTAAGCACATAGCAGTTCGAATCGAATGTTATTGCCAAGGACCTCCATCGCAACCCTGCCATTGTAAGGTTCCAGCGGTGACGCGCCGGCTTCAGCTACCACAATGTCTGGCTCGGAGTCCGCTATTCGCGACAACAGATAGTCCAGTCGATCCCGGTATTCGTTTTCCGAGCAGACGCTTGAAGGGATGCCTGCATCCACAAAGTCGAAAACGGATATCGCACCCGCATCTCCGTAGCTGAGAACATCTCGATAGCGGGCCGCGCCAGTCAGTTTGGCGCCTGCAACCCGCATTCCCGTCTGGCTTAGCAGATGCACGATAGTGCGGCCGGACAAAGTCTTGCCTGCCGACATAGAGGTGCCGATGATCAGAATAACGGGAACGGTGAAGTCCCTGCGCGGCAATTCTGGCAGGCTATTCAGCATGGTAACCGGTTCGCCGTTGCGCTGCGCATGGCCGCGGTAACGCAATTTAAGTAATGAGCCCAGGAATGGAGACTTGGAGGTGGTTTTTCCGAACAATCCAGCCGAAGTCAGCGCGTCAAACTGGTCGGAGTCCATGGCTTGCCAGTCACCGACCGCCTCCAGAGTTGCGGCGCGGGCACCAAGACAACCTACCACCAGATCGCCTTCCATGACTTCCATCATACGGCCGGTTGCCAGTTCGATGGTTCGGTAGGTGCAGTGGGCGTCAGTAACTTCACCGATAATATAGTCACCGGTTTGCCAAAGGTGTCTACCGCGGCTAACCAATTCGAATGGGCGATTGGAAAGGTCACTTATGCGGGTAACGGAAGAGAAGACATAACGAGCCATCAGGCTGTCTCCTCCCTGGGTCTGGAAAGTGGTGATGTCAGGAGTATAAGGGTAAGCAGGGTGCAGCGGCGCGGTAACTGGTCAATGTAGATAAATTCATGGTCGGCGTGGGCTCCATCCCCAACGGCACCAAGCCCATCCAATGTGGCGGTATAGAGACTGGTGGTATTGCCATCAGATCCACCACCGGCCGTTGCCTGGTCAAGTTCGATGGGAATCTCTGAGGCGAGATTCGTGGCAACCTGCCAGAATTGTTGATTGGATGGCGTACGTTCCATCGGCGGTCGGCCTATTGCGCCTTCGATTTCCAGGGTGACCCCCGACGTTTCTGCTTTCAGTGCGTGAATAGTGGATTCGATCATATCGGCATCGGCCTGGCTCTCGACTCGCACGTCAACGATTGCGCTGCTTTCCGGCGCCACTACATTGGGGCGCACGCCGCCATCGATCATGCCCACATTAACCGACACGCCTCGGTCATGGTCGTTAAGCAGAAACAGTTTCTGAATTACATGGGATAACTCCAGGATGGCGCTTGCACCGGCGGTCGGATCCAGTCCTGCGTGTGCCGCCCGACCTTTAACCTTAACGATAAAGCGGCCTACTCCCTTGCGGGCAGTTTTGATCTTGCCATCCAGACCAAGCGATGGCTCAAGCACCATGCAGCGGTCGGCCAGCTTTGCCAATCTGTGGATGTAGCGACCGGATTCACGACTGCCGATTTCCTCGTCGGAATTGATAAAGCAGACCGGCGTTACCGTTACCGGTAGTTCCAGCTCCCGTATGGTTTGAAGCGCAAACAACATTTCCACCAGCCCGGCTTTCATGTCGTAGACGCCGGGGCCGTGCAGCATGTTATTGTCATTGACGATGGGCATGGTCTTCAGGGTGCCCAATGGCCAGACCGTGTCGCAATGCCCCAGCATAAGCTGAAACTCGCATTTGTTATGGGATGGCGGTGGTGCCGCGTACAGCTGCCCGCCGGAGTTGCGTCCAGGGACCAGGATGGTCCGGTAGCCCCGGTTTTCGAATTCCTGCTTGAGCCGGGTACGAACAGGCTGCTGGGATTCAGGTTCGGTTGAAGGGGACTCCATGGCCACCAGCTCCGTCAGCAAGTCGATCATGGCTGGTTGCTGGGAAATCAGGTAGTCCAGAATTCGTTGCGCTGCCGCCATAGAGAAACTTCCTTACCGTTTGAACCCGGCTGGAAAAGGCAGCTTGTTGGTGGCCTTGATTTCGGCGAAGCGGTCAGGATAGAGATACGCCAGCAAAGGAGATTCGCGAAGCAGATCCTGATCGTCCTGGTCGCTGTTGCGCACGGCGTCGGGTGCAATCCGTGCGTTCACGATGTTGCCAATGATCAGGGAATTATCTCCCAGCCCGTCCACGGTCTGCTGCTGTTCGCATTCTAAAAACAGATAACCGTCTTGCAGAAAGTCACAATCGATCTTGCTCGCCGGGAAGGTCGGCAGTGCGCTAACTATGGGTTTGTCGCCGTCCTCGCAGCGGGGCGTGGCACTGAGGCTTGCCAGCACGGTCTGGGAAGGTCGTACGAACGTCACGGTGAACTGCCCGGTTCGCTGAATATTCTGGTAGGTCCCGTGGGCTGGCGTACACACAAAACCAAAATGATTCTGCCAACTCATCGGCATGGCAAGATGCTTTGGCGCCAGGTCAGTGCCACCGTCAAGCTCGCGGGTGCCGACCAAGACCAACGGATGAACGGTATAAAAACGACCCCAGATGGGATGTTCTAGATCCAGATCAATCAGGTTTGGAGAAGTTGCTTGTGCGCTCATCTTACTTCCATTAATTGACTTACTCTCACGCTATCACTTCGCTTTATGAGCCTTCTTGATCAGAATCAACTTCAGATGCGCTCGGTCAACCGATGTTCCAGCACCATCTGTTCTGTTAGTTTCGTTCCAAATCCTGGTTCGGTGGGAGCGATCACATAGCCATTTTCTACCCGGCAGGACATGGCATCGAGAATCTCCGAGCCTTCCGGAAAACTTTCGGCCATTGTGCAACTGGGCGATGTCAGAGCAATCGGAAAGCCCCAGGAACTGCCGCCGCGATGGGGAATGATTTCCAGGCCGGCATTTTCCACCAACCTGGCGATTCGCCGTCCGGCAGTGGTACCGCCACACCAAGTGATGTCCGGTTGCAGAATGTCCGCCGAACCCAACTGTACCAGCACATTGAAACCATGTTCGGTGTATTCATGCTCGCCACAGGCAATCCGGGTCCAGCCTTCCTCCCTTTGGCCTATCCGTCTTGCCAGTTCTGCGTAACCGAATACGTCGTCAGGGGACAGTAACTCTTCCATAAAATAGAGATTGGCAGGGCGGAGTCGTTCTGCCAGATTCAGTGCCCAATCCACGGTTCCGTCGCGGGACACGCAATCGGTCATTAGTCTGACGTCGGGGCCAAGCGAGTCTCGTGCTTCGAGCACTGACTCCACGTATCTGTCCAAAGCCTGTTGGCTCATTCTTGGACCGCCTGCGGTGGTGCGCTTGAAGTTCCGCACGCCGGCTGCTTTGCCAGCCTGAAAATCGCCATTGGTCTGGTAGATCTCCAGGCGATCGCGGTCAGCACTACCCAGTAACTGGTATACTGGCAGGTCGGCGTGTTTGCCGGCAATATCCCACAGGGCATTGTCCAGGGCACTGAGGGCCATCACGAACAGACCTCTACGGCCATAAAATACGCCGGATGTGTACATCTGGTCCCAGAGCTGTTCGACGTTGAGCGGATTGGCTCCAAGCAGCAGGTGCTTGAGATGACCATCGATGATTTCAACCGCGGCGCTGCCGCCGGCGCCCATGCCAAAACCGGTAATGCCCTGGTTGGTTTTGACAATGGCAATGATTGCGGAGGGCAATTGTTCAAATGGTCCGCCGTAGCGCCAGCGACGGACATCGTCGTCACCAGCAAAGCTGGGTGCGTCCAGCAGGCGGTCGGATCGCTGGTTGATATAAATAGGGTAGGCATCAACCGCTTCGACTCGCAGAGCGGGCGTCTGCGCAAGGGCAGTCAATCCAGGTAGTGGCGCAGAACCGGCTGCTGCAGCCAGTGCAGCCAACCTGGCGGAATTTTGCAGCAGCTTTCTGCGGGAACACCGGGTCTTGTGCGGGGGCAGGTGTTTCATTTGGCAAGTCTCCAACAGATTTCACGACGGTCGCAGATTACTCTGTGAATTTCAAGCGCGTCTAACGTCTATGAAGAACCGACTGTTTACCAGTTGGGGATAGATTTATTTTCCCCAAATGATCTCCATAAACTTCCAGAAAAGTTGAATAAGCGCGAAAAATAAATCTGTCCTCAATAAACTGTAGTAGCATTAGGCGTTGACTATGGGAGTGCGGCCATCGAGTCTATTGGGCCGCCGTCTCGATTTACGATTCCAGGAGTAGCAGGGGGAAACATCCATGGAGATGAATGTTGAACATCGGATAGCGGCCAGCCCACAGAAGGTCTGGGAGGCTTTGAACGATGTTGAAATCCTGCGGGCGGCGATTCCTGGCTGTGAAAGTCTTGAAGTCAGCGACGAAAATGCCTTTCAGGCCAAAGTCACCACCAAAATTGGGCCGGTCAAGGCCAAGTTCAATTTCAATGTCACCCTCACCGATCTGAATCCACCGCACAGCTACACCATCAATGCCGAAGGGCAGGGCGGAGCTGCTGGTTTCGCCAACGGCAGTGCCGCTGTTTCATTAAGTGAAGAGGGAGTGGATACGCTGCTGGCCTACCATGCCCAGGCGCATGTGGGCGGCAAGCTGGCGCAGCTGGGTGCACGTCTGATCGATGGCACGGCAAAGAAACTGGCGAACGAATTCTTCACCAATTTCAGTGAGCTGGTAGCCGGTGGCGAACAGCCAGACCAGGAGCTGGCAGAGCAAGAATCGCCAGAAGGGAAAAAACGACCACACGGCAAAGACCTGTCAGCGCCGGGCGGCGTGCCGCTCTGGGTATGGGTGGCGCTTGTGGGAATGACTGGTTTGATTGCTTTTCAGTTGTTTCGGTAAGACTCAAGCTTGACGGGCGCCTTGCAATTCTTAACACTGACCAATCCTCAGAATAACTAAAGCCATAACTTCGGGGAGGAACAATGCCTGAAATATCCCTAACCGTAAACGGAAAGCCGGTGACTGCGGAAGTAGAACCGCGCACCTTACTAGTTCAATTTCTCCGCGATCACCTGCGACTCACCGGCACCCATGTCGGCTGCGACACCAGCCAGTGCGGGGCCTGCGTGGTTCACGTGAATGGGAACTCCATCAAGTCCTGCACCATGCTGGCGGTTATGGCCGATGGCTGCCAGGTCACGACCATTGAAGGCCTTGCCAGTGGTGGTGAGATGCATCCCATGCAACAGGCTTTCCGGAACAATCATGGTTTGCAGTGCGGATTCTGTACACCGGGTATGGTGATGAGTGCCCTGGACATCGTCAATCGAAATGGCAATGACCTCGATGAAGCGACCGTCCGCAAGGAGCTGGAAGGCAACATCTGCCGCTGCACCGGTTACCAAAATATCGTCAAGGCGGTACAGGCGGGTGCCAAAGCGATGGGAGAACAGGAATGATAGAGAACGGCATTGGCGCCAGCGTTCGGCGCAAAGAAGACAATCGCTTCCTGATTGGCAAGGGCAACTACACCGATGACATTAATATTGTGGGACAGACCTATGCCTATTTCGTCCGCTCACCTCACGCCCATGCTGCAATAAAAAATATTGACGCCAGCGCCGCTGAAAATGCTTCGGGTGTGGTGGCAGTACTTACCGGTGAGGACCTGGCAGCCGATGGTATCGGGCCATTGATTTGTGGTGTAACCGTTACCAGTGACGATGGCGAACCCCATCGCGCGCCTCTTCACCCTGCACTTGCTCAAGGTAAAGTTCATTATGTCGGTGATCATGTCGCGGTAGTGATTGCCGAGTCACTGGTAGAGGCGCGGGATGCGGCAGAACTGGTAGAAGTTGATTACGAGGTTATGCCTGCGGTAACCAATACCGCAACTGCAGCGGATGAAGGTCAGCCCCAGGTTCACGAAGTGGCCCCCAACAACATCTGTTTCAACTGGCCGTTCGGCGATAAGGCGGCAGTGGATGCAGCTTTCGAAACTGCCCATAAAGTCGCGCGCCTGGAACTGGTCAACAATCGCATGGTGACCAATCCAATGGAGCCGCGGGCGGCGCTGGGGGAATTCAACACCGGTACCGATGAAATCACCTTGCATGTGACTACCCAGAATCCTCATGTACACCGTCTGGTGTTGTCAGCGTTTAATCAGCTGGCACCAGAACACAAATTGCGGGTAGTGGGCCCTGATGTGGGCGGTGGTTTTGGTGCCAAGATTTTTGTTTATGCGGAAGAGTTGGTAGTGGGCTGGGCCTGTCGTAAAGTGCAACGGCCGGTCAAATGGACGGCGGAGCGAACGGAAGCATTTCTTTCTGATGCCCATGGTCGAGATCATGTCAGCACTGCAGAAATGGCCCTGGACGAAAACGGTAAGTTTCTGGCTCTACGGGTATTGACCAGAGCAAATCTGGGCGCCTACCTGTCCACTTTTGGCACCATGGTGCCCAGTTACCTGTATGCGTTTCTGCTTGCTGGTCAGTACACAACACCGCTGATTTACTCCGAAGTGAAGGCGGTATTCACAAACACAGCACCTGTAGATGCCAGTCGTGGCGCCGGTCGCCCGGAGGCAACTTATCTGGTGGAACGTCTTGCTGATGTTGCAGCAGTGGAAATGGGGATGGACCCGGCGGAAATCCGGCGTCGCAATTTCATTCCCAAGGACGCGTTTCCTTATCAGACTCCTGTCGTGCAGTGCTATGACAGTGGCGATTACGAAGCTGCGCTGGACAAGGCTATGGAACTGGCTGATTACAACGGCTTTGCGGTTCGTGCCGAAGAAGCAAAAACCCGGGGCAAGCTGCGCGGTATCGGTTTTTCTTCCTATGTGGAAGCCTGTGGTATCGCGCCCTCCGCTGCAGTCGGTCAGCTGGGTGGCGGTGTAGGCCTGTGGGAAAGTGCCCAGGTTCGGTTTAACCCCACGGGCAATGTGCAGGTATTTACCGGTACCCATTCCCACGGTCAGGGCCATGAAACCACTTTTGCTCAATTGGTTACTGAACTACTGGGTGTTCCCATCGAGAACATCGAAGTGATCCATGGTGATACCGCTCGAACTCAGTTCGGCATGGGAACTTACGGTTCCCGCTCGCTGGCAGTGGGTGGTGTTGCTATTGCCAAAGCCTGCGAGAAGCTGATCGAGAAAGGCAAGAAGATTGCTGCTCATGCCATGGAGGCATCGGAGGCTGATATCGAATTTTCCAACGGCAATTTTTCTGTAGCCGGCACGGACAGGGCCATGAATATCGGAGAAGTGGCGTTCAATGCCTATGTACCTCACAGCTACCCTGAGGGCCTGGAACCGGGTTTCGATGAGAATGCTTTTTTCGATCCGCTTAACTTTTCCTTTCCGGCCGGTACTCACATTTGTGAAGTCGAAGTCGATCCGGAAACCGGTACTGTAGAGATCGTCAAATATTCAGCAGTCGATGATTTCGGTACCCTGGTCAACCCTATGATTGTCGAAGGCCAGGTACATGGGGGCATTGTCCACGGCGTAGGTCAGGCCCTGCTGGAAGGCTGTCGCTATGATGAGGACGGTCAGTTGATTACGGCGACTTACATGGATTACGCAATGCCGCGAGCCGACAACGTACCCAACTTCGATGTTGATTACGCACCGACGCATCCACCTGATAATCCGCTTGGCGTGAAAGGGTGTGGCGAAGCCGGCGCGATTGGTGCTCCGCCGGCAATAATCAATGCCATCGTTAATGCACTTGGAATCAAGCATATCGATATGCCTGCTACACCAGAACGTATCTGGCGAGCGGCCCAGTCCGCCGGGCAGGCTTAACAGGAGGGGATAGCGATGTATGAGTTTAACTATCACAAGTTCGATAACCTGGCCGACGCAGTCGAAGCTATTCGCAACGCCGATGACGGCAAATTTGTTGCCGGTGGGCAGACCATGCTGCCCACCATGAAGCACCGCCTGGCAAGCCCCAGTGACATGATCGATCTCGGCGGTATTTCTGAACTGTCCGGAATATCCGTGGACGGCGACAACCTGGTGATCGGCGCCATGACTACCCACGCGACGGTTGCAGCCGCGTCGGAAGTCCAGAACATGATCCCTGCCCTTGCTTCCCTGGCGGGCAATATCGGTGATCCGGCAGTACGTAATCGAGGCACTATAGGTGGCTCTATTGCCAACAATGATCCGGCTGCTGACTACCCGGCTGCGGTTATCGCTCTGGGTGCCACGGTAAAAACCACCAAACGGGAAATTGCCGGTGACGAGTTTTTTACCGATATGTTTGAAACTGCTTTGGCGGAAGATGAGATCGTCGTATCCATCAGCTTTCCAAAACCGCAAGCAGCAGCTTACATGAAGTTCGAGAATCCGGCGTCGCGTTACGCCATCGTCGGCGTGTTTGTCGCCAGGACAGCAGCTGGTGTTCGAGTCGGTGTAACTGGGGCAACACCGTGTGTTCATCGTGGCATGCGTCTTGAAGAGGTACTGAATCAGAATTTTACGCCGGCAGCGTTAGACTCCGTCCAGCTACCGGTTGAGAAGATGAATTCGGACATTCATGCCAGCGCCGAGTATCGTGCACATCTGGTGAAAGTGATGACCAAAAGGGCTGTGCAGGCGTGTAGTTAATCCGCCATGACGATCGTTCCAGAAAGTATCGGCCAAACTCATGACCTGCTGGCCAATGCCGGGTACATTGCAGACAAGGGGCTGGCCACCGCGCTGTTTCTGGCATTGCGTATGCAGCGCCCGCTGTTCCTGGAAGGTGAAGCGGGAGTCGGTAAAACCGAAATCGCCAAGGTGCTGTCCAGCACACTTGGACGTCAACTGTTGCGACTGCAGTGCTACGAAGGGCTGGATATCGCTGCGGCGGTGTATGAATGGAACTACGCCAGGCAGATGCTGGAGATCCGCCTCGCGGAAGCTGCTGACGAGGTGGTTCGTGAGCGACTGGCACGGGATGTTTTTTCCAGAGATTTTCTTATCGCGCGACCACTGCTGCAGGCATTGCACAGCAATGAGCAGGGACCACCAGTACTGCTGATAGACGAACTGGATCGTGCCGACGAGCCGTTCGAAGCCTACCTGCTGGAAGTGCTTTCGGATTTTCAAGTGACAATCCCGGAGATCGGCACTATCAAGGCTGCAGAGCCACCGATCGTCATCATCACTTCCAATCGTACCCGCGAAATACATGATGCGCTCAAGCGTCGGTGCCTTTACCACTGGGTGGACTATCCTGACGCTGAACGGGAGCGGGAGATTCTCAGTGCCCGCCTGCCTGGCATCAGCCAGGTGTTGGGTGATCAGGTGGTTGCTTTCGTACAGAAGCTGCGGGAACAGGATTTGTTTAAGCTGCCAGGAGTGGCTGAAACCCTGGACTGGGCGGACGCATTAACGCAGCTGAATGTCATTACCCTGAGTAACGAAGCGGTCGACAATACGCTCGGCGTACTGTTGAAATACCAGGACGATATCGCCCGTATCAGAGGCAGTGAAGCCGCACAGCTGCTGGAACAGGTCAAGACGGAACTTTCTGGTTTGCAGTCAGTCACGGACTAGTCCCATGTCTACTGTTCAGCAAGCAAACGAATCTGGCAAACTGGCTGACAATATCATGCACTTCGCGCGGCTGTTGCGCAGTACCGGTATGCCGGTGGGTAGCGACCGGGTGCTGAATGCCATTCGAGGAGTGCAAGAGATTGGCATCGGGAGCCGAGAGGAATTTTACTGGACCTTGTTTGCCAGCCTGGTGAGCCGCCAGGATCAGCGCCAGATATTTAACCAGGCGTTCCACATATTCTGGCGTAATCCACACATTCTGGAAAAACTGTTGGGAGCAATGCTGCCCACTATCAGAGTCGAAGAGCAGGCTGAACAGGAGGAGTTAAGTCGGCGCCTGGCAGAAGCTATGGCCGAGAATCAGGAGCGATTGTCGGAGCAGCATGAAGATGACCAGCTCGAAGTGGATGCCAGTCTTACCTTCTCCTCCGAAGAGAGTCTGCGTGAAAAAGACTTTGAGAAAATGACGGCATTGGAGCTTTTGCAAGCCAGGCGCGCCATCGCTCGTTTTAAAATGACAATCCGGGAAATACCAACCCGTCGTTTCAAGCCGGGAGAGCGTGGCGCTGCGATTGATATGCGAGCTACCTTGCGTAGCTCTTTGCGCCACGAGGCGATCATTCCGTTACGCTATAAAGTGCGCCGTCGCCGCCATCCTCCACTGGTTTTCATCTGCGATATTTCCGGTTCCATGAGTCTCTATTCCCGCATGTTCCTGCATTTCATGCATGCCATGACCAACGACAGGGACCGGGTTCATGCCTTTGTTTTTGCCACGCGATTGAGCAATATCAGCTACCAACTGCGTCAGCGTGATGTGGATCAGGCGCTGGAAGGGGTGACCGGTACAGTACAGGACTGGTCTGGGGGAACGCGAATTGGCAGCTGCCTTAAATACTTCAACAACGTCTGGTCGCGGAGAGTAATGGGCCAGGGCGCAGTCACCATTCTGGTGACCGATGGTCTGGACCGGGAATCCCCGGAGGGACTGGACGCCCAGATGGAAAGACTGGCGAAATCGTCGCGCCAGTTAATCTGGCTCAATCCTTTGCTCAGGTACACAGAGTTCGAACCCCGTGCCCAGGGTATTCGGGTCATGCTGCCGTATGTGGATCAATTCAGGTCAGCACATAACCTCAACAGCCTTGACGATCTGGTGACGGCGCTGAGTGTCGGTAACAGCACCTTGGCCGGCAGCCACTAACCAGGAATTCTCTGTCTTGTCGGGCCGTAAAGGAACTGTGATTCAGGTTGGAAAAAAGCGCCTGCAGTTAAAAAGTGACCACTTCCTGTCATCCGAATCTCCCGCAATGCGTTATTATTTTCTGAACCCTGACAAATAAGGTCTGCAGTGGGTTCCATGGAAGCATCCTGGCTTGTCAGCCAGGATTGGGAACGAACAACTGAGGTGAACTAAAAGGGAAGAGCAATGGCAACGCAAAGGATTAGAAACGTGACTCTGAATTTGCTGGCAGCTTTGCTGTCCGGCTTGTTTACGCTCATAGCTGTTGCCCAGCCTCCAGAGCTTAGCAATCCATCGACCGGTAGCGGGCAAACAACCACGGCACGGTTTTTTGGCGGTGCCACAGCGGACGACGGTTCCAGCTACCTGGGCACTTACTCGCCGGACGACGCCCTGGATGTCCTGGGTGAGATTCATGTGGAAAGCAGCCACGTGAGCTCAATCGGCAATCTTTACGTGGTGGGTAGTGACGGTGTACAGTTTTTCCACCGCCTTGAAAATGGTTCCTTCGAACTTTGGGACGGCGACGTAGCTACTTTGATGTCAACGGCTACAGCAATTCCTCTGTCAGCAGTGGAAGAGTTGACTATTATCGAGGGGCTGCCGTTTGGGAAGGCAGGTGTCACTGACGGCACCGTGCTGATTTACCTGGCGTACGACTCGCAGCAGAACCCGGGTGAGATCTACTACAGCGGCGAGCCGATTACCATCACCATTGAAGCCCCGCCTTTAGATACTTTTCAGCTTTATCAGGACACGATTTCACAGCCGATTGTGCAGACCAGTTGTATTGTCTGTCACGTGGCTGGTGGCGTGGCAGGATCCACCAAACTGATTTACCAGACCATCGGCCAGCCTGATTATTTGCAGAACAATTTTGACACTCTGACCAATTACATGCTGAATGAACCTGGCGGTAGCGACCTAATCCTCTCCAAGCCCCAGGGACTTGGCCACGGTGGCGGCCTCATTCTGACCTCCAAGTCCAGTGAATTTGCTGCTTGGACTGAATTCGTCAACGCTGTTCTGCTGGGATCAGGCGGTGGGGATCAACAGGCGCTTTTCGACGGCGTCGATATGTTGAGTAATGATGAGACCTTGCGCAAGGCCGCCTTGTTGTTCGCCGGTCGTCTGCCTGCCGAGGGAGAGCTCGCGTCGGTGGCCGATGGCGGTGAAGAATCGTTGCGACAGGCTGTGCGCAATCTGATGGCAGAAAGTGGTTTCGAAAATTTCCTTATCGAGGGAGCTAACGATCATCTGCTAACACTGGCCTATTCGCGAGCGATATTCGCTATTGTCGATCGTTACCACTACCCCAACTCGAGGCAGTATTTCCAGCAGCGCAATATTCTCGGTTCCGATGCGCGCTTTACGTCCGAAGCTCTGGCCATGGAACCTTTGAAACTGATCTCCCACGTGGTGATGAATGAGCGACCCTATACTGAGGTATTGACCGCCGATTACATTATGGTGAACCCCTGGTCGGCCGAAGTGTATGGTGGTGATGTTCAGTTTAACAATGCCAACAACCCGGACGAGTGGCGAGAGGGAAGAATCACCGAATATTACCGTTGTACGATATGCTCGCGAAACAACGAGGATTCTTATCCGTATTACAGTATTCCAACCGAGTACCCACACGCCGGTATCCTGAATTCTCCGGCATTTCTATCCAGGTTTCCATCAACCAGTACCAATCGTAATCGTGCAAGGGCCCGCTGGGCCTATTACTTGTTTCTGGGAGTCGATATCGAAGCACTCTCTGAGCGAACTACTGATCCGGATGCGCTTGCTGACGAAAACAATCCTACTTTGAACAACCCCAACTGTACGGTCTGCCATGACATCATGGACCCGGTAGCTGGAGCATTCCAAAACTACGGTGATGATGGCTGGTACCGAGACAAACGTCAGGGTCGGGATTCCTTGCCCAACTCTTACAAGACTGATCCGCAAGCGCTCTACCAGTTTGGCGATATCTGGTATGCCGATATGCTGTCACCGGGCTTTAAGGATCTTATTGCGCCGAATCCGGACAATTCCCTGCAATGGCTGGCCCAGCAGTTTGTTGCTGATGAACGCTTTGGCATGGGAACAGTGAACTTCTGGTTTCCAGCGGTTATAGGGCGTGACCCCCTGGCCGAGCCGGAAAATCCGGAAGATATTGACTATGTTGCTAAATTGGCAGCCTATTCAGAAGAACGACTGTTGATGCAGTCCGTGGCTTCGGACTTTGTTGCCGGTGCTCAAGGCAATGGAACACATAATCTGAAAGACTTACTGGTTGACCTGGCAATGAGCGGTTTTTTTCGTGCAAGTTCCAGCGATTCCCTGGATGCAACCAAGGAACTTCAGCTCGCAGATCTGGGTTATGGCCAGTTGCTCACCCCTGAGCAGCTCAACCGGAAGGTTCTTGATGTTGCAGGTTTCGACTGGAGCTATGGCTTCTTTTCAGTGTTGAACCAAGTTTATCGACTTGTATATGGTGGTATCGATTCCTTCGGTATCACAGAGCGCGCCAGGGACCTGACTACCATGATGAGCACGGTAGTTACGACCATGGCCAATGAAACTTCCTGCGCGATGGTTGCACAGGATTTTGGACGGCAACAGACCCAACGCCTGCTGTTTCCTCATGTGGAACTTACCAGCTTGCCAACGACTCACGGTGAAGCAGTTCGCAGCAATATTCAGTATTTGCACACGCAGCTGCTGGGAGAGACCCTGCCGTCGGATGACCCGGAGATCGATGCCACTTTCAACCTGTTCAGTGAAACCTGGCAGGCTCGAATTGATGCCGGCAAAGGTGCGAGTATCAGTAGTGAAACCGAGCTGTGTATTCTGGAAAACACGGTTAATCCGGTGACTTCCGATCCGAATCAGACACTCCGTTCCTGGGCGGTGGTAATTAATTACCTGCTGCGGGACTACCGGTTTATTCATGAATAGGGATGCGCTCAAAGGAAAAGGATGTGACCAATGAACAGACGTGAATTCAACAGGCTTTTAGGTTTCGCCGGTCTCAGTGCGGCAGGCCCTTGGTCCTTATCCAGCCAGGCTCTGACTTCAGGCTATACTGGACCGTTCTATGTTGTTATCGCAGCTACCGGTGGCTGGGACGTTACCAGCTTTTGTGATCCCAAGGAAAATATCGCCGGCGAGCGAACTATCAATAACTGGGCGGATCAGGAGAATATTGCCCAGGTTGGGAATATTCGTTACGCACCAGTGGCTGATAACCAGGCATTCTTCGAACGTTTTTACCAGGATATGCTGGTCATTAACGGCATCGATACACAAACCAATTCCCACGACGATGGTATTCGACATACCTGGAGCGGCCGCCTTGGGTTTGGTTACCCAAGTTTTGGGTCAATCATTTCAGCCAGCGTGGCGCCAGCCCTTCCCTTGTCACTGGTTCACGCGGCAGGCTATAGCGAAACCGCTGGCATCACTCGGTTCAGTCGACTACAGAACCCTGACATCATTACCAACCTTGTCAATGATTCGGTCGTTGCGCAAGGGAGCAATACTTTCGGACTCTTCGAAGAAGGTGAGCTGAGTCGAATTGAACAGTATCAACAGGCCAGGCTCGACCGGTTGATGGCAGATAATAGGGCTTTGCCACGCCAGGTTCGTGGTCTGAACAGCCTGTACCTGGCCAATGCGACACGGGGTGAGCTGGACGCCTTCGCTGCGCTGTTACCAGATGAGTTTGAGAGCGATAACGTGCTGCGATCAGCGCAGCTTGCGCTATTGGCCTATCAATCCGGATTGAGTGTCGCCTGCCAGTTGGGCTTTAGCGGTTTCGATACGCATCAGAATCACGATGGCACGCACTTCACTGCCATGGAGCGGCTTACCAGTCTTGTTCAATACATTTATGACCAGGCTGAGGCAGGGGGCTACGCAGACAAACTGGTGATTTGTATGTCATCGGATTTTGGCAGGCGCCCCTTCTACAATCCGGGCGGAGGAAAAGACCACTGGCCAATTGGCAGCGCAATCCTGCTGCAGCGGGGTGCCCCCTGGGGCAATCGCGTAGTGGGAGCTACCGATGTGATGCATAACAAGTTCGCAATTGATCCGGTCAGTCTGGAAGTGGATGAAGACAATGGGGTGGTGTTGGAGCCGAAACATCTGCAACAGGCTATGCGTCAACTGGCAGGTATTGATCAGGGCAGTATTGCGTCACTGTTTCCACTGGATGCGGAAGATGTGGATTTCTTCAATCCCGACAAACAGACATCCTGAGCTTGTAAGCTTCAGATAAGATTCAAATCCCTTTTAAAAAAGCAAAAAAAAGCACCAGCTTGGCTGGTGCTTTTTTGAGTTTACGCTTAAAAAGCCGAATCTTACTGCGGTACCGCCATGATGGAAGTGTGAATGTGTCCCATCTCGTCGCGAGTGCGGTTGCGTTCTGATTGCATCAGGTCGCCAACGGCCGGGCCGCCCTGGTTGTAAATGCCACCTCTGAGTGCCGCCAGCAGGTAATCGTAATCCTGGGAGATGTTCGTCTCCTTGTTGGTGAACTCTGCAACTGCTGCGCCGATTGCTGATTGGCGATCATCCAGATTCGGGTAAGCCAGCACATCGAAGATGACGTTTTCCAGCATAGACAGGTTGTCCAGGATGATGGAGGCCTGGGGATGGAAGCTGTAGAGATGCGGAGCAATTGCAGCTGCCGTCGGCGGCTCAACTGGCGCCGGGAACATGGTCATACCACCTTCTGAACCCACTTTGTTCCAGTAGCGCTCCATGACAGTGTCCATGGTATTCCTGAACTGGCTGTCAGAGTATTCAACCATGATCGCTTCCAGCGCAGCGAGGCTGGCCCAGTGGTTAGCCCATTGCAGTCCGCTTAGCTTCGGGAAACCGGTATAAAATGCTGTTGCGTGATCATGGCTGGCATACAGCTCATAATTTTTCGCAAGCGGGGCAACCGAATGACGATCGTCGCTCAGGTAATCCTGAACGGCAGCGTTTACTGCCCGCTGCTTGTTGGTTACGGAATCATCGATATAAATTTCGAACAGTCGGGCCTGAAATTGTCGGCCGCGCTGCAGGACTACCTTGGTGTGTCGATCTACAGACTCACTGTTTTCGAAAGCCGACTGAACGTCTTCGTTGCTGATTTCACGCCGCAGTAATTGGTAGAGTTGTGCGCGGCTGGCAGTTTCCTTTTCGCCGTAAGCTCCAGCAGCCAGCATATCCATGTTGTGACCACCGTGTCCGCCGCTATGGTCCATACCCATGCTGGCCATTTCGATCAGGTGCAATTCCAACTCGTTGCGTGCCAGTCTGGTGGCCGGATCGTTATTTATCGCATTCAACTCGTCAAACATTGCTGCCTGGGTTGCGTCAAAGGCATTCAGCAGCCTGGCAACCTCGGGGTATTCGTCGTTTAACGGATCCTGGGCATTGGCGCCTGCAGACAGGCTAAAAGCCAGGAATAGCGCGATAGGGCTGGCACTAAAAAGTCGGGCAACTCGTGCAAGTATCGATTTTTTGGACATGTTTCCGGCTCCGTTACGTTTCAAGAGGCGAGAGTATAAACAGAAGGTGGCGAGCTTGAAACAGCGTAATTGCAACTTTTAGTAGCAATTTCCCTAGCCGCGACAATTTGTCGCAGGGCTGGAATTTCACCACAAATCAGTAAATTAGCAGGTAAAATGGTCAAGCGGCAAGTCATTCTAGATTCCTGTTGGGCTGATAGTGGTATACCTCCCAGGCCCCACGAATTTACTGGCTGCTGGATGCCCTTTATGACTTTGAAAACCTGAATTTCATTGATAATTCCCTCCTAGACAGGGAGAATCGGCTGGTTTGAAAGTCTTCTTTGACGATGAGGCGCCAAAGTGAAGCCTGATATTACTAAGATCAGCAGGACCGTCGGGGACATAAAACGTCGAAGCGTATTCAAGGTCAGCAGCGTTTATCTGATTACCGCTGCCGGCCTTGCAGCATTGGCAGCTGACGTAATGCCCACGTTTGGCGTCCCTGATTGGGCAATTCGGTTCACCGTATTAAGTTTGTTTCTCGGTTTACCTGTTGCCGTGATTTTAGCCTGGATTTTTGAGCTGACTAATGAGGGCGTCAGAATTGACCCGGGCATTCCGAAAAACCAAGACACCCTAACCTTGTTCTCAAACGGAAAAGCACACTTGTCGGTTGCAGTGGAAAAGAATGGCCGTTGGGAAACCAGAGATTTTAATAACAGCTTCACACTGGGGCGCAGTCCGAGCACTGATATTCACGTGGATAATCCGTCTGTTAGTAGACGTCACGCCAGAGTAATATTTGAAAATGGTGTCTGGATGCTCGAAGACCTGGGGAGTCGAAATGGTACAAAATTGAATGGCGAACAGATCAATCGCGCGTGTTTACCCCCCTATGCCGAAATCAATCTGTCCGATGGCGGGCCAAAAATCGTAATCAAAAATCACGATTTTGACATGGATCGCACCCGCCTGGCAGATCAAAGTAACAACTCGAACTAAAAACTGGCCCGAACGCGCAGTCTGTTTGATTAACGGCGGCTCTCGTTTTCATTCCTGGGACCTGTCAGCAGCTCCAGTTGAATGGTGCGAAACTTGCTGGTTCGCACTTGCACATTCTCATGAATCTGGCTGAATCAGGGGAAAATGTCGACGATTGCAAATCACTTTCCAATCGGAATTCCATCGGTTAATCCGCTGCACAAGTTTCGATCAAGCTTCTAGCGGCATTAAGAACTGCTGATTGCCAACAGCAAGAGTGATCTGACGACACTATCGATGCTGGGTGCGTGGAATGCCATCTCCAGGAAGTGAACAGTTCCTCGGGAACTATTTGATCTCGATTTCCAAACAGGTGGGCCTGGCAGAAATTGCTGAAACTATCCGGGTCGCTTGCTGGATTTTCCGACAAAGCCAGTCTAGTGTAACCATGAAAAGAGGTCCAGGCGTCAGTATCCAGGGGAGAACCAAAAGTCACCACTCCGGCCACCTGGGGGTGCAGCAGGCGAGCCATCAGCATGGCTATTACGCCGCCTCCGCTGTATCCTAACAGAATGACCCTGTCGCCTTTCTGAATCAATTGCCTCGCCGCGCTCACGCTGCTGTCAATGATTGTTTGACTATAGCGTGCCAATGTCCAGAGGATCGGATTGCATTGCGGGTCATTCATTCGATGGTAGCAGGGCCTGCCAAGATAGAATACATCGCCCAACTCGGCCAGATCCGGTGAAAGTGCCAGCAACGAAGAAAATTCCGGAGTGGGGTCGGCTGCAACAGTAGTGGGGTTGATGAAAGCGCGTCCATCTCCATCTACAAGTAAAAATACTACAGGGGTGGAACTCTCGCTTTCTGCAGGGAGGCTGTAAACTCGATGCTTGAATGGTGCGCCTTTTAGGGTGAGGGCAACCATACCAATGTCGGATGCTTCGGTTTCTATGGAGTTCGCACAGCCCTGGTAGGCGATACAAACCGAAAAGATTACTGCTAGTTTGATGCAATCTACGACTGGTTTGGTGTTCATGGCGACAACTGGGGATCAAGAGACCTAGTCTGTCGAAGAGGCACGGTCATCTGTCCATACGTGTGGAAAGCGTCAGGTTATTAAGAATAATCTCGAATTCCACGGTTTCGCCAATCTCGAGTGGAACATTGGACCGCCAGACTGCGTTATCAAGATCACGGTACGCTGCCAGAAGACCGAGAAATCTGGCTTCTGGGTTGAACGTCAACATTTCAAGTTCTCTCTCGTCGCCAGGGAGTATCTGAAATTCTGTCTCGCTAAAAAATTCATTGCCAAGGGTATTGGCAGCGTTTTCATAGAGCTCGAAAAATCGAGCGTTATTGAAACCATCTGTAGATCTCAAGGCGAAGATCTTGACAAATACTGGAGATGGGCGACCATTGGCATCGGGATTGAGATTGCTGCTGGCGGAAATTTGAATTTCTGCTCTGGGAGGGCGCTCTCCAGCGCAGCCTGCAATTAAGAGTGAGAATATTATAACGAATGCTGGCCAGGATCTTGCATCGCTCATAACTGGACTCCTTTGCATCAATCGGGCGTGAAATGGGAAGGGCAACAAGGCGTACCACGTTCCGTGCCATCCAATTTTAACTGCGAAATTCTAGCAACCTTGAGTTTGAAAAGACAATTAGTCGCAGCAGGTTTCTGCCATATTAGGATAAAAGCGGGGTCCTCGTTGTTTATCTTTCCCGTATCTGCCTCTGTGCACTAGGAATACTCCCTCTTTTCTGCAACAATTTTAGCCTCGAAAGACGTCAACACAAGGCGCTTCGGGAACTAGCCGGAAAAATGAACCTGACCCTAAAAGTTATCAGCCACCAGAACACGACGCTGGGTGACGCCGCCGTCAAGACCTTTGACGAACAGGGAGGGAGCTTTGGCCGTTCGGATGAGAATGCCTGGGTAATCCCAGACCAAAACAGGGTCGTATCGGGGCAGCATGGTATGATCTTCTTCGAAGACGGTAACTTTCACCTGATGGATATCAGCAAGAATGGCATCTATCTGAACGACAGTTCGAGTCCGTTGGGGAAAGGTCAAGTCACGGTGCTGCAGGACGGTGACATGCTGCTATTTGGAGATTATCAGGTCCAGGTGTGTACGCAAGCAGATCGCGAGGGTATCAGTGAATCGCCACTGGTATCTGGTCAAATTATTCCCGAATCTTCCAATATTGAGAACGGTCCCGGCGAGATTGTCGAGGCGGCGGACAAAGGCAATACGGCTGAACAAGCAGACCACATTGTGCAAGAGTTAGAGGAGCATCGCGCACCGGATTACGATCCGCTGGCAAAATTCGGGCCTGGAGGTGACAGCGGTTTTCCAAGAAGTCCGGAGATTTCCAGTGTGGATGTGGATTTGACACCAGAGCTGTCCCATGAAGGCAACTCACCGCAAAGTTCGGCTTTCAATCCTGGAACGCCGAAGGTGGACACTGATTTGATTTCCGAATCAAGTGACCGCGGAGCGCGAGAGATAATCCCTGAAGATTGGGACAAGACCGGCTTTGGCGAAAATTTGACCAGTCCTGACAGCGAGGCGATAGATGGCAATGACCATGCGCCTGAGATGCCTCCCTCCGACGTGGATGCCTTTGAGAAACAACCAGTTGTCATGCCGGGAAGAGATCCGGTTATGCAGTCTTCAAAGCCATCGAATCTTGATGCGCACGAAGCTTTCATGAAAGGAGCTGGCCTCGACAGGCTTGAAACAGGACTGGGGAGTGACCCACTTCGAGACATGGAGAGCGCTGGGGTAATGTTTCGTGAGATGGTAGAGGGTCTTATGATGCTGCTGCAGTCCAGAACTGAATTAAAGAACCAGTTTCGCATGTCAGCTACCACCATCAAGCCGACGGAAAACAATCCATTGAAATTTTCACCCCATGTGGATGAGGCGTTAAAAACACTGTTCGCCAATGACAGGCCGGGTTTTTTAAGTGGCGATGCGGCTATCAAGGAAGCAATTGGTGACATAAGAAATCATCAGATTGCCATGATTGTGGCGATGCATTCCGGCGTGACAGGGTTGTTAGACAAACTTCAGCCTCGCCGTTTCGAGAACGAGGAGGCGGTCGGTCTTGTCAAGTCGGCACTGCTTTCCGCCAATAAGAAATCCCGGGCGTGGGAGAATTTCCGTAGTTACTATGATCGGGTTGTTGTTGAATCTGGCGATGCCTTTCAGACACTTTGTGCCGAAGAATTTAACGACGCCTACAATGAACAGCTAAGAAGACTCGAATCCGGAAAACGGGGCAGCAACTGACGGGAGCGACAATGGCATTCTTCTTAGCGCCTCGGGTGATCGGAAGAATACAATCCAGATAAGAATACGAAGGAAATAGGGATGTCACGACATAGTAGAGTGGTCTGGTCCGAGGGGATGTTTCTCAGGCCACAACATTACCAGCAGTACACGAGGTATTGGGAGAACTATATTGCTGGAAGGGTTGACTGTCTCGTTGGTTTCCCGTGGGGATTCGCGGAAATTAATCTGGATGAAAAACTACTTGCTCTTGGGAAAATTGCTATAGAAACCGCAAGTGGCGTCTTTCAAGACGGGACGCCCTTTAGCATACCGGTTGACGATGATCCGCCTCTGGCTGTTGTGATACCTGACACGGTGAAGAACAGTATCGTCTACCTGTGTGTGCCTCTGCGTCGCGCCGGTGTCTCTGAGATCGACTACCAAGATGGATCCGAGAGCCTTGCAAGGTATATTCCCATCGAATCGGAGGTGGATGATAACAGTACGGTAGGGGGCGGTACTGCAACGATTCAATTGAGTTCGCTGGGGACGCGGGTAAAACTTGAATCTGACCATCTTGATGACTACGCATGTCTGGCTATTGGCCGCGTTGTAGAAGTTCGTACGGACGGGTCAATAGTGATGGATGAAAGCTTTATACCTACCGTTCTTGCTGTCAGGGCTGCACCTTTATTATCGGGATTTCTCAATGAATTGCACGGACTGCTGGATCACCGTGCCCAAGCGCTCGCATCACGCCTGACGGTCTCCGACCGAGGAGGTGCTGCAGAAATTCAGGACTTTCTCCTGCTGCAGACAGTAAATCGATATTTGCCGCTCGTGAACCACTTCATTCAGCTTAAACAATTACACCCGGAATCCCTGTTCCAGTTCCTGCTAATGATGGTTGGAGAGATGTCCACGTTTATGAAGGTGGACAAGCGGGTTGAAGAGCTGCCCGTGTACCAGCATGATAGGCTGCAGGAAAGTTTTAGACCTGTCATCGATCAGTTAAGGCAGACACTAAGCATGGTGATCGAACAGAATGCGGTCTCTATTCCGTTGCAGGAACGAAAATTTGGAATTCGCGTGGCTGTGCTTGCGGACAGGTCCTTACTGGACAATGCAGGCTTTGTACTTGCAATAGCTGCGGATGTTCCCTCGGAGAATGTGCTTCAACACGTGCCTCGTCAGATTACTATTGGAGCCACGGAACAGATACGCCAGTTGATTAATGCTGCTGTACCTGGAATTCGAATTCGGGCCATGCCGGCAGCACCCCGACAAGTACCCTACCACTCCGGTTTCGTCTATTTTGAACTGGAGCGGGTCGGTGAATTGTGGGAACAGCTGAAGAGCTCCGGCGGAATTGCCATTCATCTGAGTGGCGATTATCCTGGATTGCAAATGGAGTTATGGGCCTTAAGGGGATAAATTTTGAGTTCTGACGATCCATTCAGCAACGGTGACAGTGACCGAACTATATTAAGGCCGATGCCAGGCGGAAGACGTCCTGCCACACCGGACCCTGCTCCATCGACACCGCCAGTTCAGAATCCTGTCAATCCGGATCCTTTTCCGGACCCAGCTTTTAACAGGCCCGCACCATCAGCACCGCGCTCTGATATGGTCGAAAGTGATCTAGCCGGATTTCCAGCGGTCGATTACATAGTCCGCTCCGGTGTGAACCCACTGGTCGCCTGTGCAGATGAATTGTTAGTCCTTGGCGCTCAGCTTAGAAACACTGTTTCCCAGGATCGCGTCGCTAAGTTGAAAGAGCAGATTGTTCAGCAATTGAAACGTTTCGAGGATCAAGCTTACTCTAAAGGTATAGACCGGGACACGGTATTGACGGCGCGTTATCTGCTTTGCACGTACCTAGATGGGGCCGTCGCAAGCACTCCCTGGGGCATCGAGAGCGGCTGGACCAATCAGAGTCTGTTGAGTGTATTTCACAATGAAACTTGGGGAGGTGAAAAGTTCTTTCAGATACTTGATAAACATCTGCAGTCACCTTCACAAAGTATTGACTTGTTGGAGTTTATTTTTACCTGCCTGGCGCTGGGATTCCAGGGTAAGTACTCATTGTCGAATGGCGGTGCCGAGCAGTTGATTGCGATACAGGAGTCTTTGTTCAGGACTATCAACCTTCAGAGAGGCGACTTTGAGCGTGACCTTTCGCCGCATTGGCAGGGAGTTAAAGACCAGCGGAATGCCTTGGCCAGGTATGTGCCACTCTGGGTAATTGCAGCAGTATTAGGTGTGGCATTGTTGGCTATTTATTCGGGCTTTCGGTTTGTGGTGGCGCAATCCAATTCATCGATCTTCGAAAATCTGGATCTTATCAGGAACGAACAGTCCATTGACAGTTCCCAGTGATGGACGAGATCAAGATCACATGGTAAGCCATAGGTAATCTTCCATGAAAAAAGTACTTGCAATACTAAAAAATCGCTGGGTAACTTCGATTCTGGGATTGCTGGCGATCAGTGTCTTGATTTGGTTCGCCGGACCCTATATCGCCATAGCCGGCTGGATCCCTCTGCAGTCGGAATTCGTCCGCCTGCTGACGATTCTTGTCTTCGTATTTTTGTGGGGTGTCAACAATTTAAGAGTACAGGCGGAGGTCAACAAGGCAAATTCCGATTTGGCCGAGGATTTGGATGAAAATCCTCAGGTGACAAATGACTCGGACCGTGCCGGATCCAGGGAAGAAGTAGCGCTACTCAAGTCGAGATTTGACGAAGCGCTTCAAACTCTAAGAGATTCTTCTCGCAAGCGCGGTAGTGCAAACATCTATGAATTACCCTGGTACATAATTATCGGCCCCCCCGGAAGTGGGAAAACCACCGCCTTATTGAAATCCGGGTTGAAATTCCCGCTGGCAGAAAAATTTGGTAAAGGCGCCATCCATGGCATAGGTGGAACGCGTAACTGTGACTGGTGGTTTGCTGAGGAAGCTGTTTTGCTGGATACAGCCGGGAGGTATACAACACAGGATAGTGATGCCGAGGCGGACAGTGCTGCCTGGCGAGGATTCCTGAATCTGCTAAAAAAACACCGTCGAAGACGCCCTATCAACGGGGCCCTGGTGGCAATCAGTCTGCAGGATCTGCTGACTCAGTCAGAAAAGGAAAGAGCTCGACAGGTTAGCGCTATCAGGCAAAGATTGCGGGAATTGAATGAGCTTCTGGGGATCAGATTCCCGGTCTATGTCGTATTTACGAAATGCGATCTGGTATCGGGATTCACGGAATTTTTTGATGATTTGGGAATGCAGGAAAGGGGGCAGGTGTGGGGAATCAGTTTTCCCCTGGAAGACGGGAAGGAGTTCAGGAACCCCGTTGGTGATTTTAAACGGGAATTCGACCTTCTGATCGAGCGGATAAACCGCCGTTTGTTGTGGAAGTTGCACCATGAACGGGACCTTGAGCGCAGGAAAAGAATTTTCAACTTTCCCCCGCAGATGTCTTCAATGCAGGACCTTCTTAGCGGCTTTCTCGATGATATTTTCGGCAGCAGCCGGTATGAAGATACGCTACTTCTCAGGGGTGCATATTTCATAAGCAGCACTCAAGAGGGTTCTCCCATAGATCGCGTTATGGGCTCTCTTTCACGTGTGTTCAATGTAAGTCCGCAGTCCATCAGGCCATTCAGCGGTGAAGGAAGGAGCTATTTTGTAAACCGTCTGTTACAAAACGTGATATTCGAGGAGGCTGAGCTGGTTAGCGCAAACCGGCGAATAGAAAGGCAGCGACGCTGGGGGCAGGGAGGAGCTTATGTAGCGGCTGTGGTAGCTACCGTGGCAATGATACTTGTCTGGTCGACCAGCTTTACTCGTAATCAGATCTATACCAGCAGATACCAGAATGCTCTCGATAGCTATCAGGATCTTGTGAGCCAGCAGAACCTGGCAGGGGGATTGGATAGCTTCGACCAGTTGCTTGAAAGGCTTAATTCCATCCGTACCGTAAGCGACGTTTATCAGCCCTTCGAGGGAGATACGCCAATGTCGATGGGATTTGGTCTTTACCAGGGCAACCGATTGAACGAAGCGGCACTGGATATCTATCGTGGGGAGCTTAACCAGTACCTGCTTCCGTCCATAATGTTCAGGATGGAACAGAATCTCCAGTCCAGCGCGGGAGACAGCGATCTACAATACGAAGCGTTGAAAACCTACCTGATGCTGGCGGACGAGGAGCGGCGAGATCCAGAACAGATAAAATTGTGGATGGATCTCGACTGGCTTGAGATGTACCCGGGCCAGGCCGATATTCAAGGCCAGTTTGCCGGTCACCTTGCATCCATGCTGGAGCTTGGCTACCAACCGATGCCTCTCAATAGCGCGCTGGTTGATTCTGCGCGGCGCGACCTGAGTGCTGTCCCACTTGCCGACTTGTTGTATGGTCGGCTGAAGAGGGACTATATTGCAGTAGACAGTAGTCCGCTTCGTTTGATTGATGCTACCGGACCCAATGGCGAGGTTGTGTTCACAAGACGAAGTGGTTACGACCTCGAAGAAGAGGGTATAACCAGTCTGCTGACTTACGAAGGTTACCACGAGTATTTCTCGGGACAACTCAATTCGGTCGCTGCCCTGGCCAGCGACGAAATCTGGATATTGAATCCAGCCCAGCAGGAACTGTCCCCCGCCGAGGTTCTACAACTACAGGGAGATCTGAGAACAAGGTATTTTAGCGACTACATTGATAACTGGGACCGACTTCTCGACGACCTGCAAATAGCCCAGTTTCAATCTTTACAGCAGGCTTATGAAGTCCTTGATACCGCGACTGCGAGTGACTCGCCGTTGCGTAATTTGTTGCGGGAGGTCAATTACCATACCAGCCTGGCAAATGTCGGTTTGCTGGATACTGCCGCCACAGCGGTTGGTGCTTCCTCACAACCCAGGTTAACTAGATTACGGCAGTCAGCAGCAGGCAATGCCGATGTGGTAAATACAGCCCTTAGCCCGGCTAGAGTGGTCAACGAGCATTATCAGGAACTTGCAGACCTGGTTTCCGAAAACGAAACGGGTGATTCTCAGCTTGACCAGGTTCTGACTGCAGTGGAAAGGGTGGGTGAGCAACTCAATGCCACACTTATGGGTTTAGGTCCGGATGCGTTCACGCTTGCGTCTACATCAGGTTCATCTGATCTGTTGACTCGTTTACAGATCGAATCCACGCGCCATCCAGAGCCTGTGGATCGTTGGCTTGCGCAGCTTGCTATTAACAGCCGTGAAGCAATATTCGCAGGTGCGAGATCACAGATAAACGATCAGTGGCAGGCTCAGGTCCTGCCCATGTGCCGACAAGCCGCCAACGATCGGTATCCCTTTATCAAGGACAGTTCCCGGGACATTACTTTGCAGGATTTTGGAATGTTGTTTGGCCCTGATGGGTCAATTTCACGATTTTTTACCGAAAACATTGAACCTTTCGTTCAAATTAGCGCCGATAATTGGGATTGGAAATCATACGGTAACTCCACGATCGGAATTGACGACCAGGTGCTGACCCAGTTCCAGCGGGCTGCCCTGATTCGAGACCTGTATTTTCAGGGTGATTCGACATTGCCCTCGGTCAGTTTCAGGTTACGCCCAACTTACTTGGACGCCAATGTCAGTAGTTTCGAACTTGAACTGGGAGATCAGCTCTATCGGTACAGGCACGACCCGCCAAGGCTGCAGGCTGCTCAATGGCCTGCTCCGGGCAACTCTGGGCGTGTACGCATAAATTTCGAAGATGGGAGTGGCCTCCCTCTTGTCACCACGATCGAGAGCCCGTGGGCCTGGTTCAGATTGCTGGATGAATCCGAAATTAAAGGTGTATCCAATGATATGGTGGAAGTCACTTTTACGGACCGGGGAAGGAGAACCACGTGGGAACTGCACGCGGACACGGTTACCAATCCTTTCATTTTGGAATCGATCAGCCAGTTCCGCTGTCCTGAAAGTTTGTTGTAGCCAATGCCTAATGTTCCCGGCTTTTACGGAAAATTTCCTGAACTGGGGGATTTTGTTAACCGCAGACTCCCTCTTGAATTCATAGAAGAATGGGATGATTGGCTACAACAGGCTATTTCTCACAGCAAGGAAAGCCTTGCCGAGAGATGGCTCGATGCGTATCTGACGAGTCCTATCTGGCGCTTCGTAGTTCACCACGGGTTGCTTGGGGAATATCCCTGGTGCGGTGTGCTTATGCCTAGTGTCGATCGGGTGGGTCGCTATTTCCCTTTGACAGTTGCTTGCCGGCTCCCCCTGGATGCCAATCCTGTCAGTATTATATATGATGGAAATTCATGGTTTGATGCCAGCGAAAAGATAATTCTCACCGCCTTGGAAGAGCAGTTCGATCTTGACGACTTCGACAATCGAGTTGTATCCCTGGGTGACCTTGATAGCATTGCCAGAGCAGTCTGCTTTCAGCCGGAAAAGGGTTTCGGGCAGGCCTGGCAGATTCCTTTGTTTTCGGTAGACTGCAGGGCTGAGTTGTCGGGCCTAGTGCACAATCTATTTCATCAGCGATTTGGTAATTACAGTGCTTGGTGGAGTTCCGGGTCCGAGAATGCGAATCCAAGCCTGCTGCTCTGTCCCGAATTACCAAAGCCTGCGGATTTTGCTTCCATGATGCTGGGAAATTGGAATGACGGCAGCTGGGAACAATGGAGTCCGGTAATGGGTAGCGAAAGTGTCCAGGACCTCGAAGTCTAGAACCCCGTGATGCTAAACAACCCATTAAACTGGACATCGAGTGGTAATTCTGACTCTGGTAAGGTCAGGAAATTGAATGAAGATGCTTTCCTCGATAAGCCCGAATCAGGTCTGTGGGTCGTTGCCGACGGTATGGGCGGGCACAAAGCGGGTGATCTAGCCAGCAGCCTTATCGTGACGACACTGGCCGAGACGCAGGTTACTGGGAGTTTAAGCGAAGCCACGCAGGTAATTACTGAGTCTCTGAACAAAATCAATAGCGAGCTGGTGAATACAGCCAGGGAAAGGGAGCAATCCATAATCGGCAGCACTGTTGTCATTCTACTGGTGAGGGAAAACCGTTTTGCCTGCATTTGGGCTGGTGACAGTCGCCTCTATCGCCTTCGTATGGGTATTTTTGAACAGATCACACGGGACCATAGTGAAGTGCAGAACCTCATAGACTATGGAATCATCAAGAAAGCTGATTCGGAGAATCATCCATCTGCCAATGTCATTACCAGGGCAGTCGGGGCGCTGGAGGGCTGGGAGCTTGATATTGTTAATGACGATATCCTTGCGGGCGACAAATTCCTCCTATGCTCTGATGGACTGTACCGGGATTTGACCGAACGTGAAATGGCCCAGTCGATGCAGTTCGATGGTCAACCGAATGCCATAGTCGCCAACCTGATAGATTTGGCGATGACGAGATCTGCAAAGGATAATATAACAGCGGTCGCGATCAACTTTTCTTCCGGCTGTTAATTTTTATTGAGCCTTACGCAACTATTTCCTCGCAGCGTTGAGGCATCAGTTGTTACTGGATCAGGCCAGGCTGCGGAACGAAGAAAAAGTCTCCCGCTTCGTGGCCAGCGAAATTGATAGCTTTGAATTCCGGTCGTTGCTCGTAATCTACTGCCCTTGCTCGCGCATCGACTATATCCCTAACTTTCACAAAAAGTTGTGGTCCTCGCAGTATTTCCGTGTTCGATTCGAGAACGTCGAGAAACGCTCTTGCGAAGATGGAGTTATTGCCTCCCACATTGTCCAGCACAGGTCGGTCACCACCTGACGAAAGTAGCAGGCGGGCTTTTTTCGGAAGCTTGAAGTTGAAAAATGCTTCGCTCAGCTCAACTTCCCCGTCTCCGACGATAAAGCCTGGCTCATCGGACAGCAGGCCACCATAACAAGAATCCGCTACTACCATTATTCGTCTGGCATTTAACCGGGCCAGGTGTCTGGTTATTCGTTCATTGTCCACCCAGAATGTATTTGTAGGCGGCGGATCGGCATCGATGGGTAGCCAATAACCTTCTTCGAATTGTTGTGATTCGATTCGGGTTCCGTGGCCTGCGTAAAAAATCAGCAGGTTATCGTTATCGGTCAAAATTTCGTTAAGATCGTTGAGAGCATCAAATATATCGGCGTAACTGGCATCCAAAAGCATTCGGACTGTGAATCCGTATTTCGCTCCAAGCAGCTCGGCAACCCGCTGGGCATCATTAATTGGGGACTGCAGGTCTTCAATTCGCTGGTAATTCTGATTGCCAATAACCAGTGCGTAATAATTGCCGAATGTGGAAATGTCTTGTACCGCCTCCGGCAAACTTACGCTTCGTGCAGGCTGTGCAACTGCCACGGGCTCTCGGAAGATCGGTAGTGCTGTGACCCTTACCTGGGCAGTTTGTCTTTCCTGCTCCAGCTCGGCTACGAGGTCCTGTAATCGCTGAATCTGTTGGTTGGCCTGGGCATCATCATTTTGCACCTGGTCCAGAGACTGTTGCTGCTGTTGGATGGTGTTCTGAAGTGCATCAATCTGGGCACCCAGATCAGAAATTTCCCGTTCAAGCTGTTCGCGGATGGCATCAGTTTCTTCTGCCGCCATCGACTGGTAGACAATATCGTCTTCCTCCAGATCCCACGCCAGGCGGTAAAGATTCAGTGCAGTCAGACGGTCCTGCTCTACGCCGAAGCCTTTTTCATACAAGGTGCCCAGGTTGAACTGGGCGCGGGAATTTCCTTGATCCGCGGCGCGTTGATACCAGATCGCAGCTGCTCCGTAGTTGGGAGTCCCACCAAGTCCACGTTCAAAAATTTCACCCACGTGGGCCTGAGCTTCAGGGTCTCCTGCTTCCGCCGAGGGCATCCAGATTTCAAGCGCAGAGGCGTAATCAGCCCGGTCGTAAAGTACGTACTCTCCACCACGCAAAGCACACTCGGCAGCGGTAGCTAAAACGGGGCGCCTTGGGGTCAGATAGGTTGCTCTCGTTCCGATAGCTCTCATTTGTCCTGGAAGGAGGCAATCGACCACGTCGAGCTCGGCGAGCCTTTGCGAGGCAGTTGCCGGGACCGACTGACTGGGATTGCTGCTGCAGCTTATTACTGCTGCAAAGGTGGTAAACAGAGCTATGGTTCTTATAAAGACTAATTTATCAGGCATCGAGTACTCCTCGAATCGCTAATCTGCTTTCTACTGTATCTTTTACTGTGATTTATTACTACCGGTTGTCCAGTTGTGATTGCAATAATTCTCGAAGGGAAAGAAGTTCAGAATTTTCCGTCAGAGACGGATAGTCAAGAAGATCATTTATATCCTCGAGTTGACTTTCAATTCTTGCGCGTTGACTGCCTTCGTAATTCTTTTCCAAAACAATCTCAACCGTAGATGCCAGGCCTCGTGTGGCATCGGGGTTTCGCGGGTGGGCCAGCCACGCGCGATTGAAAAAAAATAACGCATCATCTATGAGTGATAATGCCAACGCTTGATTTCCATCGTCCAAGTCTGCCTGTATGTCAGCCTGAGTCTCTGGCAGTAAGTCAGTGAAAAGAATTTCCGGCCCTCCCCCTCGCTGCTGGGTAACGGTTACTGCCGTCAGCAATATAACAGCTCCCAGCAGAGTTGCCAGAAGAACCGCCATCCTGCTGGAAATCGTGGCGCGGTCAAACTGCAGTAGGAATTCTTCGGCATTTGCCTGCCGGTCACTTCTATTTATTGACACCGCGGACGACAGTGCCTTGCTCTGGTATGGTTTCAGCCCGCTGATTTTCGCCGCCGAAAGCTTTTCCTCCGCCGCCTTTACTGCTGTCTTTCGAAAGTAGGGGTGCAGGCCTGTAAGCAGTTCGTAGGCAATCAGACCCAGAGAATAAATGTCGTCATCGGGATGCGGCTTTTCTCCTTGCCAGACCTCGAAACTGGCATACGTCGGGGTCAGGCCCCCAAGCTCTTCACGGGCATCGAAAACAGTATTGTCGCCTTCGTTGCTTTCGATGGAAGAAACCGCCTGTGCGATGCCGAAGTCCAGGATTTTCACCTGGTTATTTTCCGTAAAGAAGACGTTCGCCGGTTTCAAGTCTGAGTGAACAATGCCCTTTGAATGCGCATATTGCAGGCCATGGGCGATGGATTTTATCAGTTGTAAAGCCTGTTTGAGACCTACTCCCTGCGGATTCTCTTTGATCAGTTCATCAAGGGACTTGCCCTTGAGTTCCTCCATGGTCATGAAGACAACATCGTTGTCCCGATCAAAATCATAGACTGTTATGATATTCGGGTGTGCAAGGGTCTGAGATTTGCTTGCTTCCCGTTGCAGGGCCACCAGCGACTTGGGATGTCGCCTGAACTCGTCACTTAGAATCTTGATGGCGACGCACGGATTTCTGTCTTCCGCTTCCTGCTTTCTCTTATCTAATGCGCGATAGACGGTGCCCATGCCACCAGCGCCAAGAACCTTTTCGATAACAAATCGGTTATTGATCACCGTGCCGGGTTCAATGGCAAGGCTACTTTCAGAGTTGGAATTGTTGTTACCTGGACCATCCAGTAGTTTGGCATTCGAACTTGAGACGATCGGTTCCTGACTTTCGGGCAGTGGAGGTGATTCCTGGAAATCTGTTTCCGGGTTTTGCTGAGAGTTTTTCTGTAAGACGGTTTCATCGGAAGCAGATGACACTTCTGGACTCGCGGCTCCGGTGCCCGATGATTGGTAAGTTTCAGGTGGTTTCAGAGCTACGGTTTGCGAGTCTTCACCCAGTGTCTTAGGGGAGGTTTCCTGAGGATTTTCGTCGTTTCTGAGTATAGTCTCGTCGTTGTCAGGCATCGCTGGTACCAGAAACTTCGTTGTTGATCGCTACATGGGCTTTCTATTTGTACTCGCAAACTACATGGGCATCCGCCCGTCGTCCGCGCCTGGTTGCCGGCTATTGTCCTAACCCATTAAAGTCATTGTATTTTCCGTGACCTGTGGTATACAGTAGCATAGGTTGTGGAAATGAACTTGAGTTCATTATAGCCGATTTTATAACTTCCTTGTTGCACAACTGGGCCAAGTCCCGATTTTTGGCTTGAATTGAAGTTGGCGGTCCGAGGCGGTGCCGCTTATACACTATCAATACCGTTGAACACTGGCTCGATAAGGCCGGATAAGAGTAAGAAAAACGAATAAAAACAATGGCTAGCATTGAAATTGAGCAATTACTATCAGAGGTTTCTCCAGACAGCCCTGCTGGCGAAGACCTGGAATACGATCCAGCCTTTGTCGAGTTGCAGCGGATTGCCGCGAAGAAATCCGAATCGGCTATCGAGGGGCCTGGCGAGGAGGTTGAGCAGATAGACTGGAAAGGGGTCGTTCGTGGCAGCTCCGAGCTGTTGACCCGGACCAAGGACTTACGCCTTGCCGTGCTTTTCACTCAGTCAATGCTGAATACCGAAGGCTTTCCCGGTCTTGCCTTGGGTTTGACATTGATTCAGCAGTTACTGGAACGTTTCTGGGATACTCTTTACCCGTTGCTCGATCACGAGGATGGTGATGACCCCACTATGCGGATTAATGTTATTGCCTCGCTGTGTGACCGCGAGTCGATGCTGCAGACTGTTTCGATCGCGCCGCTGGTCAGCATAAAAGGGTGGGGTTCCTACAGCTACCAGGATATCCGTGGTGCAAATCGTGCACCCCCGAACGCTGGTGATGGTGAGGAAGAAGGTGGCACGGAAGAGGCGCAAGCCGGTCAGGTCAGGGCTGCATTTCTGGAATGCCCGATTGAAGACTTGAAAGCAACTTCAGATTCACTAAGTCAATCCCAATCGACCCTGGCAGCAATCGATCAGTTCCTGCTGGAAAAGGTCGGCAGCTCCCACGCGCCGGATTTTAGTGAACTAATTGGTCGGCTCAAAGAAGTGGTTGCGATTGTCAGCGAGTTTCTTCAACTTCGTGGCGAATCCACGCCGGATACTCCTGAAGGGGAATCCGGTAACACGGGCGGACAAGCCATGCAGGCCCTGGCTGGCGAAATCAATTCCCGGGAATCCGCCATGAAGATGATGGACAAGATCAGCGATTATTTCCGCAGAACCGAGCCCTCCAGCCCGGTGCCTTTACTGATGCAAAGGGCCAAGCGCCTGTCCACTATGGGCTTCATGGAAATAGTCAAAGATATCGCACCGGACGGGTTGCAACAGGTACAGAACATCAGTGGGATGGATTCCGAGTAGTTGTCAACCGTCACTATAATATACAGTACTTGATTTCCGACTTATCAGTGAGGAGCAAAAAAAATGGCAAAAGCTAGCAGCCAGAAATTTATCGGCAGAAATAGGGCCCCAAGAGTCCAGATAGAATACGACGTGGAACTTTATGGTTCACAGAAAAAGATTCAACTGCCTTTTGTAATGGGTGTAATGGCGGATTTGTCCGGTAACCCGGAAGAGGACCTGCCACCGGTCGCAGACAGAAAAGCACTGGAGATCGATGTAGATAATTTTGACGAGCGATTGAAGGCCACCAAACCCCGGGTTGCGTTTCAGGTACCAAATACGTTAACGGGCGAGGGAAACCTCAGTGTGGATATTACTTTTGACAACATGGATGATTTTTCACCTGCGGCTGTTGCTCGAAAAGTGGATGGGCTCAAGGAGCTGCTTGAAGCGAGGACTCAGCTGTCAAACCTGATTACCTACATGGATGGAAAAACCGGCGCTGAAGATCTTATTGCTAAAATCATGGATGATTCCGCTTTACTGCAGTCCCTCGCTGCGGAGAAAAAACCAGCTGAAGAAGAGAACAAAGACGAAGAATAGAGACTTCGGCGGAATGAACAGATAATCCAGGAGTTTTACAGTTATGGCAGAAAAAGAACAGAGTAAAGAGACGGGTACCTCGGAAGGCATAGAGATAAGCGAATTTGAAAATTTATTACAGAAAGAATTCAAGCCGAAAACCGAGCGTTCAAAAGAAGCAGTCGAGACTGCAGTTCAAACTCTGGCAGAGCAGTTATTAAAGGACACAGCAGTTGTTTCCTCAGACGTCCTCGCCACCATTCAAGCGTTAATCGCAGAAATCGATCAACGAATGACGGAACAGATCAATCTCATCCTTCATCACGAAGATTTTCGAAAGCTGGAAGGTTCCTGGCGGGGACTGCATCACCTGGTCAACAATACCGAGTCCGACGAAATGTTGAAAATCCGGGTAATGAACATCAACAAGAAAGAATTGCACAAGACGCTGAAACGCTACAAAGGTACCGCCTGGGATCAGAGCCCCATTTTCAAGAAAGTCTATGAGGAGGAATATGGCCAGTTCGGCGGTGAGCCCTACGGTTGTATTGTAGGGGATTATGAGTTCGATCACGGTCCTCAAGATGTGGAATTATTGGGTGAAATGGCACAGATCTCCGCTGCGGCGCACGCACCTTTTATAGCAGCGGCTTCTCCTACTCTCATGCAGATGGATACCTGGCAGGAACTGCCCAATCCACGAGATCTGACCAAGATTTTCCAGACCGCGGAGTATGCCGGCTGGAGATCCTTGCGCGAAGCCGAAGATTCCCGTTACGTCGGTCTGACCATGCCCAGGTTTCTTTCCAGGTTACCGTATGGTTCGAAAACTGATCCCGTGGAGGAATTTGATTTCGAAGAAGACACCACGGGCAGTGACCATGAAAAATATGTGTGGTCAAATTCCGCCTACGCCATGGCTGTCAATATTAACCAGGCATTCAAGGAATGGGGCTGGTGTTCCAGAATTCGTGGGATAGAAAGCGGTGGCGCGGTAGAAGGGCTTCCTACACATACCTTTCCTACCGATGATGGGGGCGTGGACATGAAATGCCCCACTGAGATCGCCATCAGTGACAGGCGCGAAGCAGAACTGGCTAAATCTGGCCTGATGCCCCTTATCCATAAGAAAAATGCCGACTTCGCTGCGTTTATCGGTGCCGAATCCTTGCATGATGCAGCTGAGTATGAAGATCCTGATGCCACCGCCAATGCAAGACTTGCGGCTCGCTTACCGTATTTATTTGCCAGCTGCCGGTTTGCTCACTATCTGAAGTGCATCGTGCGGGACAAGATTGGTTCGTTTAAAGAGCGTGATGACATGCAGCGCTGGTTGCAGGAATGGGTCATGCAGTATGTTGACGGCAGTCCGGAAAATTCCACAGAAGAGACCAAGGCCAGAAAACCGTTGGCTGCAGCTGAAGTCGTAGTAGAGGAGATAGAGGGAAATCCAGGGGAATACGCTTCCAGGTTTTATCTGCGACCCCATTATCAGCTGGAAGGCCTGACGGTATCGCTGCGTCTGGTATCCAAGTTGCCATCAGCCAAAGCCGCCTAGTAGCAGGTTGTGAATTGCTACTGTATATAATCACATGGTTTGGGTGACCCATGGCTGATGAAATTTTGTGAATGTAAACTTTTACCAAAGTTCGGGAAACATCCTGTTTCAGATCAAGCGTTGTATTAACGAACTTAAATTAGGCAATTACAAACTGTAAGGAGAAAGCAAATGGCAGTTGATATGTTTCTGGAGCTGGAGGGTATCCCAGGCGAAAGTGTAGATGCTACCCACAAAGGCAAGATTGATTTGTTAGCCTGGAGCTGGGGTATGTCTCAGTCCGGAACCACGCATATGGGTACAGGCGCTGGTGCAGGCAAGGTGAATGTTCAGGATATTTCATTTACCCACTATGTAGATCAATCTTCGCCAGATCTTATGTTGGCCTGTTGTAACGGTAAGCACATTGCGACAGGTAAGCTGATCGTAAGGAAAGCCGGAGAAAAGCCGCTGGAGTATATTGTCATCGAGCTCAAAGACATCATTGTCTCGTCCATCTCGTCGGGAGGTAGCGGTGGTGAAGAAAGATTGACAGAAAACATCTCTCTTAATTTTGCTGAGTTTAAGTACATCTATACCGTACAGGCCAAAACCGGAGGCGGGGACAAGGCACCGGAATGTGCCTGGAATATTGCCGAAAACCAGCCCAAGTAGTTGGATAATTGACTGCTGTGAAAGGAACGGGCGCGTGGTGCCAGGTACCTATCTAAAATAAGTTCAGGGTACCTGGCACTGCAACCTAAAGTACAATGGAGTAACTATGCTTGCAGAGCAGAGTTTGCGTGATGGAGACGTGGTAGCTTCGCTACACCAGCTGAAGGAGCAGGTAAAAGTAGACCCTGCTAATGCAAAGTTACGTGTATTTCTCTTTCAGTTGTTGTCGATTCAGGGTGAGTGGAATCGTGCTCTTACCCAGCTAAACGTATCCGGTGAACTGGATGCATCTACATTGGCCATGGTACAGACGTATCGGGAAGCTTTGCAATGCGAAGCCTACCGAGCGGAAGTTTTTAGTGGCAAGAAGCCGCCACATTTCTTTGGCAAGCCGGAAGAGTGGATGGCCCTTTGCGTCGAAGCTCTTGGCCACGCCACGCAAGGACGCTCTCAACAGGCAGCTGATCTGTTAGCCCGTGCCTATGAAAGTGCGCCGGCAACAACAGGAACTATAAATGGCGAAGGGTTTGAATGGATTGCCGACGCTGACAGTCGCCTGGGTCCATTTCTCGAAGCCGTTATCAGCAGTACCTATTATTGGGTACCATTCAACCGTATTCACCGGATTGATATTGAAGAGCCAGAAGACCTGCGTGACATGGTCTGGGCTCCGGCCCATTTTACCTGGGCTAACGGTGGCGAAGTAGTCGGGCTTATTCCAACGCGATATCCAGGCACTGAGTTTAGCGAAGATCCGTTGATTCAGCTTGCGAGAAAAACCGAATGGCTGGATCAAGGCGATGAACAATTTTTCGGGCTTGGCCAACGTATCCTTGCCACCGATATGAACGACTACCCGATTCTGGAAGTCAGGGATATCGTCTTACAGACAGACGAAGCCAGTGACGAGCAAACCATAGCGGACGGTCAGTAAGGATTTATGTTGAATGGCCGAATTGAAGCAACAGGAAAATCTTCAGCCGGCATTGCTTGATCGTCTGACCGATGAGTCGCCAGTACATAAATCCAGGCGTTTGCGCCGAACGTCAAGCGGTAATTCCAAGCAAATTGAACCAGGTAATCAGAATGGCAGCACGGTGGCTGCAAGTTCAATTGCGTCGACTCAACAAGTAAGCGGCGAGGGCAAGTCAGACCGGGTGCCAGTCTACCAGACGAACCCGCTGGTAGTGACCTCGCGTCGACTCAAGGAGTACGTGAAACGGGATCTTGCCTGGCTGCTCAACACCGTGAACCTGGAATCAGTTGTCGATCTGGATTCCTGTCCACGGGTTGCTGAGTCAGTCTTGAATTTCGGTATGCCGGATTTAACCGGGACTACGGTAAATAATATCAATACCAAACTTCTCGAGCGGAAGGTTGTGGACACAATATTGAAGTTCGAACCTCGAATCATCGAGAAAAGCCTGTCGGTCAGAATTTCGAAAAAGGATGAGATGTCGAATCGTGCCTTACAATTTGAGATTGAATGTGACATCTGGGCACAGCCAGTACCCGAGCATGTTCGGTTGAATTCTGAACTGGATCTGACATCGGGATCATTTGATCTCAGAGATTCAACGACTAGCTGACTTTCAACATGGATCCGATATTACTCAAGTTTTACGAACGTGAATTGCAGTTCATCAAGGAGATGGGTGCCGAATTTGCCAGGGACTACCCCAAAATTGCTGGTCGCCTGGGTATCGATGAAAATGTTACTTCTGACCCTTATGTAGAGAGATTGTACGAGGGCTTCGCATTTCTTGCGGCGCGCGTTCACCTGCGCATCGACGCCGAATACCCAAAGTTTACCCAGAATCTACTCAACATCATCTACCCCCAGTACCTCTCACCGACACCGTCAATGGCGATTGTGCAATTCGAGCCGGGTGAAGTCAGCGGTTTCGAAGCCGGAGTGCAAGTTCCGCGCCACTCAACTCTCAGGGCGGAGTCGGCTGTCGGTGATCAGACTGCCTGTCTATACCAGACGGCGCAGCCTGTCACACTCTGGCCTGTAGCAATTAAACAAGCCGAGTACTTTACTAACATCGGCGCGGTGTCCGATTTGGATATCCCAAGGGATTTAAAGCCAAAAGCTGGATTGCGGATCATGATCTCCACTACGGGAGGGCAGCCGGTCAATGAAATCCTGATGGATTCGTTGAGAATTTATTTAACCGGACGTTCCGGAAAAGAGCAGCGGATCTACGAAAAAATATTTGGGCGCAACTGCGGAATTTACTTGCGCTCGCGAGATTCACACGTGGAATTTTCCACAAAACTTCCTGCAGATTCCTTACGGCCGATAGGCTTTACCGACGATGAGGCATTGTTTCCAGAGGACCGTCGGACTTTCAGCGGATTCCGACTTTTGCGAGAGTATTTTTCCTTCCCTCAGCGCTACCTGTTTTTCGAAATCGGTAACCTTGGCTCAGCAGTCGAGCGGTGCCAGGGTCAGGAAATGGAGTTAGTCCTGTTGTTCGCCGATGCCGAGCCTGAACTTGAGAAGCTCATTGACAAGGATGATTTCGCCCTGTTCTGTACCCCCGTTATCAACTTGTTTCCGAAGCGTGCGGACAGAATTCGTCTTGCTGTTACAGATGTGGAGCAGCACCTGGTGGTAGATCGAACCAGGCCACAGGATTTCGAGGTTTTTCAAATCAACTCCGTGAAAGGCTACGGCAGCAGCGAAGAGGATCAGCAGGACTTTGAACCGCTCTATCAGCATACTGACAGTGCTGGACTTTCCAGGCAAAAGGCTTTTTATTCGTTACGACGTGAGCGACGTGTCCTTTCCTCCTCGCAGCAACGAAAAGGTACCAGATCCAGCTATGTGGGGAGTGAAGTGTACCTGTCTCTGGTCGACGCAAAAGAAGCTCCGATCTCCACCAACCTGCAGCAGCTGGAGGTACAGACACTTTGTACCAACCGCGACCTGCCCATGCGTATGCCGGTGGGTAAATCCGACAGCGATTTTGAACTTGATGGTAATGCTCCGGTAGCGAGAATCAAGGTGCTGGCCGGTCCCACGCAACCGAAGCCTTCACTGTCCCACAGCACGGGTGAGACTCCCTGGCGACTGATCAATCAACTGTCATTGAATTTCTTGTCCCTGGTCAATTACGATGAACTGACCGGTGCAGAACGGCTCAGAGAACTTCTCTACCTTTATGCCGACCGACACGATCCAGCGACCATAAAGCAGATTGAAGGCGTCAGTTCCGTCAGGGCGGAACAGGTAATCAGACGCATACCCTCCGGCAATATGATCACTTTTGGCAAGGGACTAAAAATAATTATTGTCTGTGAGGAATCAGCGTTTGTCGGGGCAGGAATGTTTCTTTTGGGGGCTGTGCTCGAACAGTTTATGTCACGGTACGTTTCGATAAATTCATTTACGGAAGTAGTAGTGCGTTCAAGTGAACGTGGAGAGGTAATGCAGTGGCCGGCGAGAATCGGGCAGAAAATAATCGTGTGATACTGTACCAAAGCCTTGCCAGCGAACCGTATAAGTACGATTTCTTTCAAGCGCTAAGGCTAGTTGAGTGCGCCAATGCTGACAAATCCAGGATTGGAAATTCCCAGCGACCCAGCGATGATCCATTGAGACTGGCACAGGAGCCTTCCCTGGCGTTTGCGCCGTCAACCGTCTCTGATTTCGAAGTGTCGGATCCAGGGATGCCACCTCGAATGAGCGTGCTGTTTTTTGGTCTGTTTGGTCCCAATGGTCCGTTGCCTTTGCACTTGACTGAGTATGCAAGAGAGCGTATCAGAAACCACGGTGATGAGGCTTTTGCTGCATTTACGGACATTTTCCATCATCGGTTCCTGTCGCTTTTTTACCGGGCATGGGCCGATGCTCAGCCCACGACAAATTTTGATCGCCCACAGGATGACAGGTTCGCAGCACGTCTCAGTTGTCTGATAGGGGACGGTTATGAACTGGGAGAAAACCGAGACGAGCTCGACTTTGTCAAACTGAATTATGCCGCTCGTTTTCTTAATCAGACCAGAAATGCGGAAGGATTACTTGCGATTTTGAGCGCCTACTACAGCATGCCGGTTGAACTGGAGCAGTATGTGGGCCAGTGGCTTAGAATACCGGACCGGTTTCAATGGCGATTAGGCGCAGATCCTGAAAGCGGTAGCCTGGGACTCAACAGTACGCTAGGCGAGAGAGTCTGGCAGTGTCAATCTAAATTTCGTCTGATTATCGGACCCCTGACCCTGGATGACTATCAAAGATTGCTGCCGGGCCGTAAGAGCCTGGGCAGTTTGGTGAAATTAGTACGGCACTATGTAGGTGATGAGCTAGACTGGGAACTTAAACTGATTTTAAAGGGGGAAGAAGTCAAACCTGCTTCCCTTGGGGAGTACTGTCAGCTGGGCTGGACTAGCTGGCTACCCTCGGATTATCCACTGGATCAGTTTGATGAGCTTAGTCTTAATCCAATACAGGAAGTTATTTGAACAATCAATCTACTAAATCCCATAGTGAACCTGATGTGTGTTGGTTAGATAAAATTGGAGTTTTCTCATGTCTGAGATAAGTCGTGCTGCCCTATTTGGGAAATTGAACAAGCTTGCGTATAAAGCCATGGAGGGAGCAACCGTATTCTGCAAAATGCGCGGAAATCCCTATGTGGAAATTGTCCACTGGCTACATCAGATTCTGCAACTGCAGGATTCCGACCTGCACCGCATTATCAAGCACTTCGAGCTTAATCCTTCCACTCTTGCCCGCGATATGACCGAGGCGCTGGATGCCCTGCCCAGGGGATCCACATCGATATCCGATCTCTCGCCGCACGTGGAAGAAGCGGTTGAGCGTGCTTGGGTTTACGGCAGTTTGTTGCTTGGAGAACTACAGGTCAGGTCTGGGCATCTAATCCTTGGGATGGTGAGAACCCGTGCGCTGTATAACAATCTGCAGGCAATCTCACCAGAATTCGCCAATATCAAGTACGATGAACTGTCGGATAATTTCACTTCGATCGTGGGTGGTTCTGCAGAAGCCAATCTGGCTGCTACAGACGGTTTTTCATCCTCTGCAGCAGAACCTGGCACAGAATCTGGTGCCATGGCGCCGGCTCAGATGGGCAAGAATGAGGCGTTGAGCCGGTTCACCGTAGATCTGACCGCAGATGCTGCTGCTGGGGAAATGGATCCCATCGTGGGACGAGATGAGGAAATACGTCAGATCATCGATATTCTTATGCGCCGCCGCCAGAACAATCCGATTCTGACCGGCGAGGCCGGGGTCGGTAAAACCGCAGTCGTAGAGGGATTCGCCCAGCGAATTGCCAGTGGCGATGTTCCGCCGCCGCTACAGGGAGTAGAGCTGCGCAGCCTGGATGTGGGTTTGCTGCAGGCCGGCGCCAGCATGAAAGGAGAATTTGAAGAGCGGCTGAAACAGGTTATCGAGGAGGTTCAGTCTTCTGAAAAGCCAATCATCCTGTTTATCGATGAGGCCCATACCCTGATCGGCGCCGGTGGTGCGGCTGGCACCGGGGACGCGGCAAATCTGTTAAAACCTGCTCTGGCCAGAGGAACTCTGCGCACAGTGGCAGCGACTACTTGGGCAGAATATAAGAAGCATATCGAAAAGGATCCGGCCCTCACCAGGCGATTCCAGGTCGTTCAGGTACCGGAACCAAGCGAAGAAAAAGCCATTTTGATGATGCGGGGCATGGCGAGCACCATGGAGCAGCATCACAAGATTCAGCTGCTCGATGAGGCCCTGGAAGCGGCCGTCAGGCTTTCCAGTCGTTACATTCCGGCCCGTCAGCTTCCTGATAAGTCGGTGAGTCTGCTGGACACAGCCTGCGCCAGGGTCGCCATCAGCCAGCACTCGATCCCCGCAGAGGTGGAGGATTGTCTGCGTAAGATTCAGGCTCTTGAGACTGAATTGGAAATCATTGAGCGGGAGAACGCGCTTGGTGTTGAAACCAGCGCTAGAAAAGCTGATGCCGAGGCCAGGCTGGTAGTGGAAAAGGAAACCCTCGAGATCCTGGAATCAAAATGGCAGGCTGAGAAAAAACTCGTTGCAGAGATTCTCGAAATCAGGTCAAAACTCCGTGGCATGACAGGCACAGTGGAAGGAACCGGTAGTGAACTCGAAGAAGCTGCCAACGAAGAAGCTGCGGAGCACGTTGAAGGTGATGTTGGAGAAAGCACGGGTTCAGATGAAAGTCAGCAAGGTGAGCAGAAAGAGCTTGACGAAGCCATGCGAGCGGAACTGCTTGCGAACCTCAAGGCCCTGCAAGATGAATTGCGTGCCCTTCAGCAGGATTCTCCTCTTATCTTGCCAACCGTCGATGAACAGGCAGTGGCCTCGGTAGTACAGGACTGGACAGGTATCCCGGTCGGTAAAATGGTCAAAGACGAAGTCGCTACGATTCTCAATTTGGCGGATACTCTTGAAGAAAGGATCATCGGGCAACGGCATGCGCTCGATATGATTGCCAAGAGAATCCAGACCTCACGAGCTAATCTAGATAATCCAAACAAACCTATTGGCGTATTCATGCTGGCCGGCACCTCGGGTGTTGGTAAGACCGAAACGGCACTGGCGCTGGCTGAATCCCTCTACGGAGGTGAGCAGAATATCATTACCATCAATATGAGCGAGTATCAGGAAGCCCATACGGTATCAAGCCTTAAGGGGGCACCTCCCGGGTACGTGGGTTACGGTGAGGGCGGAGTGCTTACCGAGGCGGTGCGAAGAAGACCTTATAGCGTGGTGTTACTAGACGAAGTCGAGAAAGCCCATCCCGACGTTCACGAGATATTCTTTCAGGTATTTGACAAGGGATGGATGGAAGATGGGGAGGGTCGGATAATCGATTTCAAAAATACGCTGATTCTTCTGACTACCAATGCGGGAACTGAGCTCATCTCTAACCTGTGTAAAGACCCCGAGCTGATGCCTGATTCCGAGGGTATTGCCAAAGCGTTGCGGGAACCATTGCTGAAAGTGTTTCCGCCGGCGCTGCTGGGGCGCCTGGTTGTCATTCCCTACTATCCATTGAGTGATGAAATGATTACCGCCATTGCCAGGTTGCAGTTGGGCCGTATTGAAAAACGAATTTCAGACAACCACGGAATCCCGTTTACCTACGATGATGAGGTCATTGCACTGATCGCAGAGCGTTGCACAGAGCTTGAAAGTGGTGGGCGGATGATTGATGCCATACTGACCAACACGATTTTACCGGAGATCAGTCAGGAATTTCTCAAGAGAATGCTGGAAGGAGAAACTCCTGAAAAGGTCCATGTGAATGTCGAAGACAAGAACTTCAAGTACACATTTTAGACTAGATGCGAGACATCCTGTCACAATTGGTAGAAATTGCATGTTGAGCAAGCTGCCAGCAATTGAATTCCGCGCAGAGTTATCTCGCAGCGAGGTATAAACCATGGCGCACGAAGCCAAAATCATTACGCCACTTGGAGATGAAGCACTCCAGCTTCGTCATTTCAGTGGCTCCGAGGATTTGAGCGGGCTGTTCACTTTCGATCTGACTCTCTACAGTACAGATGAGAACATCAAGGTCAATGACCTGCTGGGGCAGAATGTGACGGTACAACTCATCATTGACGAGGGTACCTATCGGTACTTTAATGGGTTCGTTTCCCAATTCGTGTTTCTGAACCACTCGGAAGACGGTCAGGCGGTCTACCATGCAACGGTTAGTCCGTGGCTCTGGTTTCTGACCAGGACATCCGATTGTAGAATTTTTCAGGACATGACCGTACTGGAAATCGTGAAATCAGTTTTCACTGACAACGGATTCAGCAGTGATTTCAAAGAGCTGCTTAAAAACAAGAACAAATATCGTAAGTGGGAGTACTGTGTTCAATACAGGGAATCCGATTTCAATTTCGTTAGCAGGCTGTTGGAGCAGGAAGGCATTTACTATTATTTCGAGCACGAGGAAAAATCTCACAAGCTGATATTGGCTGACGACTGTGGCTCCCATGTAAGTATCAACGGAGATTCGGAACTGCCTTTCCATGAGCCGGACCTTGGCCAAACCGTTGACACTGAGCATGTTTCCGAGTGGCAGCTGCAGCATGATCTGCAACCGGACCAGATTATGTTGGGTGACTACAATTTCAAAACACCCAAGAAGTCCTTGCGAGTGGAGAAGCAGGTCGCTCGCACTCACGCCCGCAAAGGACACCAGGTTTTCGACTATCCCGGGGAGTACACCACGGATGGAGAAGGAGACCATTATACGCTGACCAGACTGGAAGAACTGTCAACTGACTTTGAGCAGGCTACCGGCACTACAGATGCTCGCTATATGGCAACAGGAGGTCTGTTTAAGCTGATCGGACATCCCAGAAAAGATCAGAATCGTGAATACTTGGTGGTGTCTGCCCAATACGATATCAGCGTGGGGCTATACACTAGTGGTGGTGCTGATGATGGCCCCGTTTATCAATGTAACTTCTCGGCCATGGACAGCAATACCCAGTTTAGACCTCAGCGGGTGACTCCAAAACCAGCTGTCCAGGGTCCTCAGACTGCAGTGGTGGTTGGTAAATCAGGGCAGGAAATCGACACCGACGAACACGGTCGAATTAAGGTGCAATTCCACTGGGATCGATACGGTGGGAGCGATGAAAAAAGCTCCTGTTGGATACGAGTCGCACAGATCTGGGCCGGAGCAAGTTGGGGGGCACAGTTTATTCCAAGAATCGGCCACGAAGTGATTGTCGACTTTCTGGAGGGCGATCCTGATCGACCTATCGTCACCGGCAGTGTATACAACGCGGTAAACAAGTATCCCTACAGTTTGCCCGCAAACAAAACCCAGAGCGGCATCAAGTCCCGAAGTACGATGGATGGCTCCAACGATAACTTCAATGAAATCAGAATGGAGGACAAGAAGGGGAGCGAAGAGCTCTATATACAGGCTGAAAAAGACGAGAATATCCTCGTCAAAAACTGCAAATCTGAGCAAGTTCGTGTCAATGAGACTCTTTCAGTAGGTAACAACAGAAAAAGAAGCGTGGGCGAAGATGAAACCGTAGAAATTGGCAATAACCAGACTGAATCCGTAGCCAAGAATCGCGAAACTATAGTAGGTGAGGATGACACGCTGCAAGTCGGGAAAAAACTCAAAATGGAGGCAGGCGACGAAATTCTGCTACAGACTGGTAAGGCAAAGATGGTCATGTCAAAAGATGGCAAGATCGAAATCTCCGGAATGGATATCACCATCAAGAATACTGGTGGTACTGTCAGTATAAAACCCGGAGGAATAATAACCATCAAGGGATCAATGGTTAAGATTAATTGATTGGCGCGTTTCGCGTTGTACAGATGCGACGGAGGTAGTAACTGAGATGAGTGGAAAACCGGCCGCCAGGTTGGGGGACAAAATCATGTGCCCGGTACCGCAGGCAACACCAGCAGCGGCTCCCCATGCTCCAGCGGGCATGCCGATCATACCTCCCTGTGCACCGACTGTGTTGATTGGGGGAGCGCCTGCAGCGAGAATAAGCGATAAAAGTATCTGTATTACCCCAGCTCCAGGCCCCAATCCAATCGTCCAGGGTGCGTTTCCCGTGTCAATCAGCGGCATGCCAGCGGCCCGTATTACCGATATGGCAAGCCATCCTGGCTCCATGGTCATTCCTCCTGGATGTGTAACGGTACTGATAGGACTGGCGGGTATCGCCGGTAACCTGATCATAGGTTCCCAGATGTTTCTCGATGCCGCCAAGGGGCGTGCTTCTGGTAGCAAGCAACAGAGTTACCAGAACTGCGGCGTGGAATCCGGCCGCCAGATTATCAATCAGGCGAATGGAACTAATATTACAGAAAATGCCATGTTGGGCTCGGCTTTGAAGAAAAACCTTGCCCATTCGGCGAAAAAGAAAGATGGTAGTTTCGACGTAAAAAACAGTGGCGGCACGAGTGCGGCACGCAGAAAGGCTATTCTTGACGCCAACGGTGTAAAATCATCGGTGCAATCTGCCACTCCCCAGAATGTTGGAGTAGCGTTGTCCAAGGGAAACGGCGTTATCGTCAATGCGGATGCGGGTAAGCTATGGAATGATCCTGCCTACGAAGGGAGTGGGCATGCGGTTGCAGTTGTCGGGGCAGAATACGACGACAATGGCGAGTGTAAAAATGTCTATATAAATGACACGGGTACGGGGAAAGGACCTCAGAAAATGCCAGCAAAAGATTTTTACGAGGCTGTTGACTCGCATCCGAGCGGAAAACCAAAGCTTAATGTTACTGACTCACCGATTTACTGACTTGCGGTTGATCTGTGTTGCTTCAATACTTATTGCTCTTCTGATTGGAGTTAGACCAATGGCTGAAACGGCAGATACCAATGAATCCCTGACAATGATTGAAATCATGCAGTTGGCTCGTATGTATTCCGAGGGAGTGGTGCCGGATGAGTACAAGCAAACCCTGCCTATCCCTGCTTTTGAAGACGGAGAGGGCTCGGTCTCGGTTTACTATTCGCCGGTACAGCGAATGCAGTCAGGTAACAACGGGGCCGTATTGTTTCCCGCGGAGTATCGCGTAGTCGTCACCTATCCCGAAGGGAAGTTCAAGTTTCTGGAATCGCTCGGACCGGAATCCCACCCGGATGAAGTGCACCCTGACGGTTCGATCGGTTTGCATAGACTTACTGTGACGATGGAGGAATTTGAGACGCAGAAGAATCTTCTCTTCGAACTGTATGATGAACTCACAGAACCTTTTTTCAATGGAGGTGCTGCCGAAGAATTTTCCAAGAGCCGGGAACGTTTCATGGGAGCATTTCGGTTAATTCATGAAGAGCCCTTTCTCTTCTACTATAGATCCCGGGGTAGGGAGTTTTTTGATTGGGTAAGAGGCAATTAAAAATAAAAATCTTGAAAAAACAGGATGCTACAATCTTAAAAATTCAGTAAACTCGCCGATTAGTTAGTCTGTGGTGTGGGTGGAACAGGGTAATCCAGATAGGCTGCTCATAACGCTGTTTTCTGAACGTGGAGACAAAGCATGCAAAGGCCTCGGGTAGAAGAAGTCGATTTTCACGATTTCATGCGTATCCTGAAGAGTGCGCGAGATTCACGTTGTGTGGTAGAAAAGACCGATAAGGACAAATGGGACAAGCACGTAACGGAGAACAATATCCGTGATGTATCTCTTGAAGCCCATGGCAAGGTCAAATTTGCCAATGGAGCACCCACCCTGGTGGCGATTGTCATGGGGTCCGATTGGGATGGCTGTTATGCCTATTCAAAGGCAGACGAAGCTGCCATCAGATACATGGCGTAATTCATTCCGAATCCAGCAGCTGCCCTAGTAACGCATAACCGTTACCCTGCTGCCAGACCGACCGAACCTGCTGACAATGAGAATCATAATCGATTTCCGTCCCGGGGAATCGATGATTTGCTCGATCGTATATCTTGAATCCAGCAGTTTCGGACTGGCAAGAGACGAACCGGTTGCCTCTACTACGTGCAGATTGCCGCCCGCAATACTATGGGGTTGGCAAGCCTCAACAACAGCTATATGGCCGGGATTCGTTTTGGCGCGATTGCCATTCATCCATACTAGCAAATCCCCTTGTCGTATATCGTCAGGTCTGGTTACCGCATATGCGGTCTGGAAGTAAGAAGCAGCACCGGTGTTGCGCACGGTACTATTGGTGTATTGCTTCTTACCGCTTGCGATCAGGTAGTTGGTTGCGAATCCTGAACAGTCAATACCCATGAATTCATCGCAATAAGTCTGCAGGGAAGTTTGCGAAACATCTGCAACCTTACCTGATCGAACAGCCCACTCCAGTGCCAGTTCATAATCTTCCGGCGCCCCTTTTCCCATTGCGGCATTTCGAATTCGATCCTTGTATGCCCTGAACCAGCTGTTGCTGCGGGAACCTTGTGTCACTGTGTTGTAGTCACTTCGTTCCTCGCTGCTATTATCCCAATCCATCATAAAATATTTGCTCAGCTGCACGCGGTGAAAAACCTGGCAACTCATTCTTGCTTCCGCATCTTCCACAACTGCTTTAATTTTCAGGTTGCGATAGCGATGCATGAACTCTATGGGTGTCGGCATAGCGTTCTCCTTACAGAAGAGCGTTAAGTTTCAGAACTAGTGTTTCACTGGTGAAGAGGCCTGAAATATTTATGAATACCGTATCTTTCCTGTAGCGATTCATCGCAGCGATTCCAGACATTTACGTTCGACTGCTGAGTCCGCCTGTGCTCGCCGTGCGCTATCTGAAATTTCACTTAAAATTTCAAGGTCAGTCAAACAGATTTCTTCAGTCGTAATTTTGCCGAAAGCTATATAGGATTGAGTGACCAATTCCGGTTCTTCCTCACTTTCGTGAGCATCGACCTGGATTATGATTGCCAGTGGCAGCAGTTCCTCTTCAACTTGGGTTACCCGCCACTCGACTATCGGGTACAGCTCGAACATGGAGCGCGTAACTACGGAATCCAAGTCTAGTGGAAAATTGCCGGTAGCAGGTGTTCGAACATCGATAGAGGGCCTTCCCGCGCTCGCTCTGCGCAATATCAGGCTATACCCCAAAACTCCAGGACATATTCTTATAACGGTATCATTGGGATCGTTTTCATCGATGGTTTCACGACAGGATTCATAGTCAATTCTGCTGAACTCCGAGCGTATTTCTTCATTGCTGGTTGTTGCGGAGTGATCGTTACAGCCAGCAAATAGGGCCCAGGCAAGCACCAAAAACAAGAATCTGCTGCGATGGAGAATAGATTGGACAGGCAGCATCGCCCACCTCCAGGAATTGTGGCTAATATCTACCCAGGCTTTACGCAGAATCAAAGAACACCGTAAATTTATCCCTTCAGGTTTGGCCTGTCCAGTATTGAAAATTCCGCCCGGAATTCACCGAAGTAGCAAGTAGCCCAACTCTCTTACAGTCTTTTGGATTTCCGTTGCTGGACTGGTTTATAGTTTGGGGATATCGTCAGACTATTCCAGACCACCTCAAGTGAGGCAAACATGATAACCGCATCAAGATATAGACAGAGCGTTACCGATTTTCGTGACCGCCTAAATATGCTCGCTAATGAAACGGAACAACGTGATCGCCGTGTAATGGTAGACACGACTGGAAATCGTACTCGCTTCACCCCTGGCAGTGACCCATACAGCCGAATGGTCACCTACGGACGAAGGCGCTACCTTTCTGTGTGCAGGGTGTATGTGCTGCTGCAATTGCTTCGGGATCTTGGAAGCACTATGCCTAATGCCGTAGTCAGTTACACTGGCGCTTACTGGCAGTCTTTTACGGGTACATCCGATCAGCCCGCATGCCACACCTGTCCTGCGCTGTTGTTGATCGACAACCAGTTACCAACCCTGAAAACCAATAACATGGGGCTGAGACGTCACCTGATCACCGTATTTGCAGACTGTATGCTCATGCCTAAGTGGATCAACGACATCGATGGAGAAATTGATTCGATCCAGGGTAGGGATGCCTTCGTCCATACTGGTGAGTATCTTTTGAATACGAAAAATTTTTCGTGGGGCAGCGGTGCTGAACTCTTTCGAGAAATGATGCGAGACGTGCTTCACGAAGCACGAGATTTGGGGCAAGTTAAAGATGAACGTATCAAGGCGATCCAGGGATTCTACGAGGGCATCTTCTTGACTTCTGCAACCAACGAGATTTCCAACTATCTGCAGGAGGTGGTCACCGAAATTGAGCGGCCATAAGGGGTAAATATGTATAGGTAAATATGTATAAAAGGTGAGTAGTAGACGAGTAACAGTACAGGAATTTTCGGATCAGGATAGGGTCACTGTTCCTGTTGTAAATCCGAGTTTGATGTGCGCGCGCAGATTCAAGGTTTCTGCGCGAATCGTGAGTGTCGGCGCCGAGCGGCTTTGCGAAGCGATCATGAGAAACGGGACCGGAAAAGACGGAGCTACAGGCTTTCATAAGGAGAACGCTTGAGTCACCTGACATCAAAAGTTACGATGAGCAAGCCTCGACGGTGATTACACCGAGCAATTGTAAAAATGTGTCCAGTTTGCCAGCATTTAGTGAGCAACTGTAAGCATTGTTCACCAGAGTTGTCGACCATTCCGATATCAAACCTAGGGAAGCACAACAGCAGTCAACGGTTTCCTGTGGCGGAAGACATTCGATCTATGCGGCAGCCTGTGGTCATTGTTTTGAAAAATGCTGTCTGCAAGGCAATCGGGCAAATGGCTTCATCTTTGAGGAAACCATCCGTAGGTTGCTGTCGCGAGTTGATGAGCGAAGCTCCCGGGAACTGCTACAGAAGGACATAGGACTGATACCGGAATACTCATTTGAAAGCAGCTGTGTTTATCACGGCGAAAACGGGTGCGCTTTTTACCGAGGTCTATGCGAATTGATGTTTGTAACTATTTCTGCTGCGAACATCTGCGTATTGTTAATAATGACAAGAACGCGATAGCAAAGAAAATTTTAATTATGGACCAAGATAACTGCCGGCTGATCAGGTCCGAACTGGTCGTCGAGGCCTAAATTATACTGGCAGCTCCTATAAGGTTTTTCCTGCTGGTCTACTAATTGCCAGGGTGACCTTCTTTATTTCAACGATTGCTGCGCAGTGCTTCGCCAACTTCATTCTTGAACGGGTGGGCCGCCTCTGCGCTGGTCCAGATTTCATTTAGCTTTCTGTAGTAGCGATCAGCGGACTGGATATCACCAGCGGCGTTTGCTGCCCGGGCTGCGCCCAACAACATATTGGTGCGTCCCTGGTAGATGGTCAGGCCTGTTTGAAATTCCCGTAAAGCCATGGCTGCACTGCCGGTCTCTAACAACGCCTCACCGAAAAGTTCGCGAGCAGGTTTGATCGGGCGGGGTGGAATGCCGATCAGTGTAACCGGGTTGCGGGTATTCATCTCGGCATTGAGCTTGATGGCATCGTTAAGAAGCGATAAGCCCTGTCGCGTACTTCCCTCTGCAATGCGGATCAGTCCTTCCACCTGCAACGCGGCGATATTGCCCTCCGATGCCGAACCATCGGAAATGTCGCTCAGAACAGCAAGAGCTTCGTTGGCCAGTTCCAGATCGCCGCTGCGAACTGCTCCAAGTCCGATGGCTGTCCAGATATTGGGCTGACGCAGGCTGTGATCTCTGGCCAGCTCGACGAGTGTGTCGGTGTGCTGCCACTGTTCCAGGTCAATCACCCAGCGCGCCCAGGTATCGGCCAGCGGCGCGGCAATTTCTGAGGCACCGCCACTGTCGATAAAGTCCCGCAAGACGCGCTGGCGAATCTTCGCCGCTTCGCTGTCAATACCGGCCTGCAGGTAGCCATAGTTGGCAAAGCGCAGCAGGTGACCGTAATTGTGGTTATTCAGATCTTCCAGTTGCCAGCCATTCTGCTCCACCCAGGCCATGGAAGACTCGAATGCCCGCATATTGGACTCGGCGGTTTCCAGCCACATGCCGTGCTGGATGTAGTAGTGGGAAGGGATATGCAATGCCTCCGCCGCTTCGATATCCAGCATCGCCAGGTTGTTGACCGCAATGATACCCAGATCAGTATTCACCGGGTCGTCGGTGCTTTGTATCAGATAGCGGTTGGCGCCCGGATGCCGGGGGTTGCGTGACAGTACTTCGAGGGACAGAGATGCCATCAGCGAACGGGTCCGTTCCCGCGTATGTTCCGGTGGGGTAATGCGCATCAGGCTCAGGGCGAACCAGGCTTTCGCTTCAATATCCTCCGGGTAAGCTTCGCTCAGCTCGGCCATGGCAGCTGAGTAGGCCTCCTGGCGAGCCATGAAGTCTCCTTCACCAAACAGGGCTTCGACTGCTGCCAGGTAATGTTTTTCTCGTTGTGTAGGCGCTTTGGCAGCTCTTGCTTCCGGGGTAGGGCCGAGTCTGTTGAGGGCTGCCCGAGCTTCATCAATACGATGAATGCTCCAGATAGTGCGGTGATTATTCAGCGCTTCGGCCCAGTACGCCATGGCGAAATCCGGGGATAGTTGCTGTGCGGCAACAAAGTGCTCTTCGGCATCTTCAAACATATGAAGATGCATGGCAGTGACGCCCTCGAGGAAATGTTGCTGCGCGGGGCCACTTTCCGAGGTGGGGAATTCCATGCCCCAGTAAGCTGCAGGCTGCGCCAACGCTACGCCTGCCAAGGAAGTGATCAGCATACAAAAGACGGTTGAAATCCAGGATTTCTTATTCATTTCAGCCTCCGGACCGGTACGGCATTAGATGGGGTGCCAATGCTTCCCAGTTTAGAAGCTTGGCGGTGTACTGTTCAAGCCTGGTTATTCAGAGGTTCCCAGGAATTCGAATCTTGGCACCTGCCTGCCGCCAACTTCCACTGTTTCGCAGAACATTGCCAAGGGCCTGACCCAGAGCCCGCGTTCGCCATACAGTGGACGGTAAACCACCAGCTGTTCTTCTGTTTCACTGTGTCTTGCAATACCTATTACTTCGTATTCGCCGCCTTTATAGTGGCAGTATTTACCAGGTTCGAGTGTCGGTTTCTGATGCTGGCTCACAATTTAGTCCGTGTTTTTGATGGTTGATTGCTGCCACCTTATCAAAGCTTGCCGTGAGATGGAAAACCCCTTCAAGAACATGGTCTTTGCGGCACTTTCCGTGCAGACCAGCTGACGATTATCTGCTAAAATCCGGCGTCTTTTAATTCGAATTTGTAACGGACAAGGCAGCATTATGGAATTGGTCGAAGAAAAACTGGACGAACATCACCTGGATGATAAAAAGGTGATGGACGTGGTTGTCCGGTTTGCCGGTGACTCCGGAGACGGCATGCAGTTAACGGGCGCGAATTTCACTCAGGCAACTGCACTGTATGGAAATGACCTGTCTACATTTCCTGATTTTCCTGCCGAGATTCGAGCACCGGCAGGGGCAACTTTTGGTGTCTCTGCATTCCAGATCTATTTTGGCAGCAATGACATTACCACTGCTGGTGATGCTATCGATGTGCTGGTGGCTATGAATCCTGCGGCACTGGTTACCAATCTGCCAAATTTGATCGATGGTGGTCTGATTATTATCGATTCCGGCGCCTTTACCGAGAAGAACCTGGCCAAGGCCAAGTATCAGAGTAATCCTTTGGAAGATGGTTCCCTGGATGAATACCGGGTGCTGTCAATCGACATTTCCAGGCATGTACTGGCTGCGGTGGAACCCTATAACCTGGGTCACAAAGCAGCGTTGCGCTGTAAAAACATGTGGACCCTGGGTCTGGTGATGTGGCTGTTCGATCGGGACAGGTCTGCCACTATCGATGGCCTTAAGAAGAAGTTCACCCGCCAGCCGGAAATTGCCGAAGCCAATATTGCTGCCTTGAATGCCGGTCATGCTTTCGGTGAAACTGCGGAACTTCCCTCCGGCATTCATGTGTACAGAATTCCCAAGGCAGAAGTTCCACCTGGCACTTATAGGAATATTACTGGAGCGACAGCATTAGCGTGGGGATTGATTGCCGCCAGCGAGCTTGCGGATATCGATATGCTGTTTGCGTCCTATCCAATAACGCCAGCATCCAATCTGTTGCACGAATTGTCGAATCGCAAAAATTTTCGCATCAATACTTTCCAGGCGGAAGATGAGATTGCAGCGGCCTGTGCTGCGCTCGGTGCGTCATTTGCCGGCAGCCTCGGGATAACTTCCAGTGCCGGCCCGGGCATCGCCCTCAAAGCAGAAACTATCGCCCTTGCCGCGGCCACCGAGTTACCACTGCTGGTAGTCAATACGCAAAGGGGCGGACCGTCCACTGGATTACCAACCAAAACCGAACAGTCGGACCTGAATATGGCGCTTGGCGGCCGACATGGGGATACGCCTATCGCCGTCATCTCAGCCAGTAGTCCGACAGATTGTTTCGAGGTGGCAATCGAAGCAGCACGTATTGCTATCAAGTATATGACCCCGGTGATGTTGATGTCTGACGGCTATCTGGCTAATGCTGCCGAACCGTGGAAAATTCCGGATGCGGAATCGCTACCCCGCTTTCCTGTCCAGCATCAGCAACCGGTAGAAGGCTTCAAGCCTTCGTTGCGGGATGCTGACACCCTGGCCCGGGCATGGGCCAAACCTGGTACGCAGGGATTGGAGCATCGCATTGGCGGGATCGAGCGCAGCTATGAGACTGGCGATATTTCTTACGACCCCGCCAATCATCAGAAAATGACCGACCTGCGCAAAGCCAAAATAGATGGCATCGCAAACGATATCCCGCTGCAGGATGTCTGTCTTGGAGAAGATTCGGGCAAGCTGGCAGTTGTGGGCTGGGGTTCAACTTTTGGTGCCATACATCAGGCAGTGAAGCGGTGCCGTGCCGAGGGACTTGATGCGTCCCATATTCAGATACGGTATCTGTCGCCGCTGCCGAGAAACCTGGGCGAACTACTGCGTGGATTTGACAAAATCCTGGTTCCCGAGATGAATACCGGTCAATTGGTCAAGGTACTTCGATCCGAATTCCTGCTGAGCGCCGATGGTCTCAACAAGGTTTCTGGACAACCGTTCAAGATCGGGGAAATTATGGCAGCGATTCACCAGGAATTCGCCGGAGGTCAATCATGAATCAGGCACTGACGTTGAAGGACTTTGCTACGGACCAGGAGGTGCGTTGGTGCCCGGGTTGTGGCGACTATGCAATTCTCAAAACAATTCAGAAACTGCTGCCTGAGCTTGATGCGCCTAAAGAGAACCAGGTATTTGTTTCTGGAATCGGTTGTTCATCCCGATTTCCTTATTACATGAACACCTATGGTTTTCACACCATACATGGGCGCGCGCCGGCTATTGCAACGGGTATTAAATTGGCCAACCCGGAGCTTGATGTCTGGGTTGTTACCGGAGACGGAGATGGCTTCAGTATCGGCGGCAATCACATGCTGCATGTTCTGAGGCGCAACATTGATCTGCAGATACTACTTTTTAATAATGAAATTTACGGACTAACCAAGGGGCAATACTCACCAACCTCCAAATTAGGCACCAGATCTCCTTCTTCACCGACAGGCTCTATTGACCTTCCTCTTGCGCCTTGTGAGGTGGCACTGGCGGCCGGCGCGACGTTTGTTGCTCGTTCCATCGATACCGAAGCCAGGCATCTGGGGCCCTGTGTGCGTCGCAGCTATGAACACAAGGGGGCTGCCTTTGTCGAGATTCTACAGAACTGTCCAATTTATAACGATGGCGTATTCGAGCAGGTAAAGGACAAGAAGCTGGCTGCGGATAACCGTATAGAACTTGAGCATGGCAAGCCGCTGGTATTCGGTACTGAAAAGAACAAAGGTATTCGTCTTAACAGCCAGACCCTGCAATTGGAAGTCGTGGAAGTAGGCCGAGATGGCATCAATGAAGCTGACCTGTTGGTTCACGATGAAGGCAACAAGGTGCTGGCTCAACTACTAAGCACTATGAGCGGACCGGATTTTCCTATCGCGATCGGTGTCATATACAGCGATCGCAAAAACGGCTACGTTGAAGATTCTATAGAGCAGCTGGAAACCATCCGCAGCCGCGAAAAAGGCGACTTGAATCAGTTGCTGCAAAGCGGGAACACCTGGCAAGTCAGTTAAGCTGCTGCTCGGCGTATGCCGGTCTTGTCATATACAGCAAATAAAAGTTTTGCTAGGCTGCCAGATCCTGGGGAATCTCTGACTAATTGAGGAAACCAGCTCACTTCTCTATATTGTGATTGTGCGAGGTTTCCATGTTGTCACTGCACGGAGACAATCATGGCTAGCAATAACAACACTGACAATAAAGACGATCAGTCACCAACCGATCTCTCACGCCGCAACCTGTTAAAGGGAGCAGGCCTGGTGGGCGCGGCTGTGGCAAGCAGCGGTGCTGCTACCCAGGTAGTGGCTGCAGAGAATGCATCGGCATCAAGACCACAGCCTCGGAGTCAGGAAGCGCTTGAAGTTCTGACCGCAGCAGAAGCGGAGACCCTGGAAGCGATTACTGATCGGATTATTCCGGCAGATGAGAACGGTCCAGGTGCGAGAGAAGCACGAGCAGTTCACTATATCGATCGCTCGCTGGCATCTGACAACGCCGGATCTCGTGCCAATTACGCCACGGGACTGGCAGCCATTGATGATTACGCCCGCAAGCTGCACGGCCAGCCCTTCCATCGTCTCTCCGCAGACTTACAGGACAATATTTTATTGACCATTACTCAGGGCCAGGTGCACGGTTTTAATCCCAGCGGCGGTGGGTTTTTCAACATGGTGCGAAACCATACGATCGAAGGAACATTCAGCGACCCCTACTATGGTGGCAATCGGGATTTTATCGGCTGGGACATGCTTCGCTACCCGGGCGTTCGAATCGGTGTTTCTGAAAGCGATGTTGCCCAGGGTGGCGCATTGGCACCGGCACACCAGTCTGCTTATGACATACCCACTTTTACCAAGGTGATTGCGTCAACGGGAGGATCTGGCAATGGCAATTAGTCTTCCCAAAACAGATGTCGTCGTTGTCGGTCTCGGCGCTGCCGGTGGTGTTGGCGTACTGCCTCTGACTCAGGCCGGTCTCAGTGTCATAGGCCTGGAAGCAGGCGGCTGGCTCAGCTCCCGGGACTTTGCGCCAGATGAATTGCGTAACATGAAACGCAATTGGCCCCAATCCGTACAGAAAGCGGCTCAGGAAGCGCCTACCGTGCGGGGCTATTCCAATACCACGGCCAAACAGGGTGGCCACCCCATGATGAATGCTGTGGGCGGAACCAGCATGCATTACTGGGCTCAGAGCTGGCGACTGAATCCGTGGGACTTCAAAGTGGTGAGCGAGACCACCAGTCGTTACGGAGCCGCGCGAATTCCTGCCAATTCCACCGTAGAGGACTGGCCGTTTGGCTACAGTGAGCTGGAGCCTTATTACGATATTGTGGAACGAACAGTTGGAATATCTGGCAAGGCTGGAAATGTCCAGGGCCAGCTAGACAAGCGTGGCAATATCTTCGAAGGTCCTCGTCAACGCGAGTATCCCATGCAGGCATTGCGTAGCTCACCTTTCACAGAATTGATGAGCGATGCGGCCAGAAGACTGGATCTTAATCCCTTCCAGGGGCCCGCTGCCATTGCCACCGAACCTTACGATGGCAGATCGCCCTGTTTGTATCACGGCTACTGTAACAAGGGAGGCTGTCACGTTCAGGCCAAGAGTTCTACCGCATTCACCACTGTTCCAAAGGCCATGGGCACGGGCAACCTGGAAATTGTCACTCATGCGCGGGTGACAAAGGTGGTGACCAACAACAGTGGTAAAGTTACCGGCGTTGAGTATCTTCGTGGCAACGAATTCTTTTTCCAGCCTGCCGATGCAGTGCTGCTGGCAAGTTACGCCTATGAAAACACCCGTCTGTTGCTGTTATCCAAGTCACGTGCTTTTCCCAACGGTCTGGCAAACAACAGCGGTCAGGTTGGTCGCCATTACCTGAGTCACCATCAAGGCGCTCCGGTCACTGCACTGTTCCCTCGTGATCTTCATAACTGGTACGGATTGCCGGCCCAGGGCGTGGCAATCGACGAATGGGCTGATGATAATTTTGATCATTCCGGCCATGATTTCATCGGCGGTGCCAACCTGTGGGTGCACACCGATCGTCGCCCGATGAGTGCCGCTCGGATGAGCAGTTTTGGGCTGGTGTCCAGAAACTGGGGATCGGATTGGAAGAAGTTCATCATGGAAAATGCCGACCGAACCAACAGCTCCTATATCCAGAAGACCACTTTGCCTTATGAGCATAATTACCTGGATCTGGATCCCACGGTCAAGGATCCGCTGGGCTTGCCCGTTACCCGAATAACCGCCCGCTATGCCGAAAATGAGTTGAAAATTGCCGAATTTGCTCAGGAGAAAATGGAGCAGTGGTATCTGGAAGCAGGAGCCATTCGTGTTGTCAAAAGCGGTCTGGGTAGTGTCATGGGGGCCAGTACTCATGCTTACGGTGGCACTCGTATGGGCGACAATCCTGAAACCAACGTAGTGGATCGTTGGAGTTTTGCCCATGAAGCGCCAAATCTTGGGATACTTGGCGCTTCGGTTATGGGGACCAGCGGTGCCCGCAATCCAACTTTAACTGCACAAGCTCTAGCCTGGCGAACTGCCGAGTACCTGGCCAATAACTGGCGCTCGATTACTTCCTGAGGCTGAGTCAGCTTTACGCCGTTGTATCCAGAAGATGGCAGCTGTTTGATAGGGGCTGTGTAACATGCCAATCGCACCGGCAGGTAGTCGTTTCGGACTGATTTTCATCATCCTGGTGGTGCTGATCGACTCTATCGGGTTTGGCATCATTTTGCCGGTGATGCCCGGCCTGATTATCAGTCTGACTGGCGTATCATTATCCGAAGCATCCCGAATTGGCGGCTGGCTACTTTTTACCTATGCCGTCATGCAATTCTTTTTCGCTCCGGTTCTAGGCAATCTTGGTGATCGCTTCGGCCGCCGACCGGTTTTGCTTTTTGCCTTGCTGGCGCTGGGACTTGACTACCTGCTGATGGCGTTCGCACCAACTATTGTCTGGCTGTTTGCAGGTCGACTTATTGCCGGTATCGCCGGTTCAACATTCTCGATTGCTTATGCCTATGTCACCGATACTACACCGATAGAAAAACGTGCCCAGGCATTCGGAATGGTTGGCGCAGCATTCGGTGGCGGTTTCATTCTGGGGCCGGTAATCGGCGGCATTCTGGGGGAATTCGGAGATCGCATTCCATTTTATGCTGCTGCGGGACTGGCGTTAGTCAACGTGGTTTACGGATTTTTCGTATTAGGGGAATCCCTGGCTGCTGAGAACCGCCGGAAATTTCAATGGCGACGGGCAAATCCACTGGGTGCCCTGCTGCAGATCCGAAAGTTCCCCCTGGTCGCCGGGCTTGCTGTTGCTTACTTCCTTTATAACCTGGGGCACAATGCGCTGCCTTCCACCTGGACCTACTACACGATCGAAAAGTTTTCCTGGTCAGAAGGTCAGATTGGCCTGTCGCTGGGTGTTGCCGGTGTCTTCATGATTCTGGTTCAGGCAGGCATGATACGTTGGGCAATACCTAAGTTCGGTGCTTTCAGGGCCGGGGTGATCGGTATGGCTGCGATGATATTGGGTTTTTGCGGCTATGGCCTGTCCCAATTCGGCTGGCAACTGTATCCATTTCTAGCTGTTGCCTCGATTTCCGGCTTCGTGGCTCCTTCCTTCCAGGCCATCATGACCAACGATATTCCAGCTGATGCCCAAGGTGAACTGCAGGGGGCTCTCAGCAGCATCACCAGCCTGACATCCGTTATCGGCCCGGTATTGATGACTCAGTTATTCGCCTGGTTTACCGCCGAAACGGCTGTCGTTTATTTCCCGGGAGTTTCCTTTATTGCAGCCGCCTTGCTGACGCTTGTCTGCCTGGCTATTTTCAGCACCGTCGTGGTCCGACACGGGCTGACGCAGCTGGGGAAAGCTGGTGCTGAAAGCGGCTAGAATCAGGGCTCTGAGGACAGTCGGTTTGGCTTGACAGGCCCCGGTCTAAGTGGTTACATCGTGCCTCCGCCTTAACAAGAATTGAAGAACGTCTAGAAGGGTTTAATTATGAAAATAAAAGGGCTGCTCGTAGCAATTGCAGTGATTATGGCCGGTTGTTCACCGGCAGAGCAGGAGTCTGCACAGGCACCTCAGCAGGGCTCTCAGGTAGCCCAGGCTGCTGAAGCTGCCGGTAATGATATTCCTAGAACCCCCAGCGGTAAGCCAGATTTCAACGGCATCTGGCAGGCTCTGATGAATGCCAATGACAACCTGGAACCGGCTCCTCCAAAGGCAGCCTATCAATTGGTTCCTGGTGATTTCGTCCCTGTGCCTCCGCCAGAAATAGTCGCAATGGGCGCCGTCGGTGCAGTTCCTGCCAGTTTTGGCGTGGTTGAAGGCGGAACTATTCCCTACAAGCCTGAAGCTTTGGCCCGTCGTGACCAGAACCGGGAAAACTGGCTGAGCAGTGATCCCGAGATCAAGTGCTATATGCCTGGCGTCCCTCGCGCTAACTACATGCCTCACCCGTTCCAGATTTTCCAGAGTGAAAGCGCCTTCTTCATGGCGTATTCGTTTGCTGGCGCGGTACGGAATGTGTTCCTGGAAGATCCGGGTCCCGCACCACTGGATTCCTGGATGGGGCAGTCCTACGGATACTGGGATGGCGACACCTTCGTCGTAGAAGTAACCGGCCTTGACGATCGCACCTGGTTCGATCGCGCCGGCAACTATCATTCCTATGAGCTGAAAGTGACTGAACGTTGGACCATGGTTGACGAAAATGTCATCGAGTATGAGGCTACTATGGAAGATCCTCAGGTATTCGAACGACCCTGGACTATCAAAATGCCACTGTACCGCCGTCTTGAAGAAGGCTACGAACTGCCGCAATTCAAGTGCGTCGAATTCGTGGAAGAGATGATGTACGGGCAGTATCGCAAAGGCGGTGAATTTGAGCAGCGCCTGCGGGAAGAAATGGCTCAGGAACAGAATCAGTAAGCTGAATCGAAACTGAACGAAAGGCCCGCGGAAATCACTGCTTTGGTATTTCCGCGGGTATTTGGATACAATACCGGTTACTTGGTCGCAAATTACTTTTACATCCACTGTCGTTGGTGTAAAAAGTCGGCCTAGATCGGCAAAAGATCGACACCAGATCACCAGATCATGAGATCATGAGATCAAGAGAGAAAAGGGGTAAACCTATGAAAATCAAGTTACTTGCAGCAGCCGCTGTTGCCGCAGTAGGAGTCATGGCTCTTAAGACGCCTGCTACAGCCCACCACGCATTCTCTGCTGAGTTTGATGCGAATCTGCCTGTAAGATTGGGTGGTCCAATTACTCGAGTGGAGTGGATTAACCCACACACTTGGATTCACCTGGACAACCAGGATCCTGAAAGCACAGAAGATCCGGGCCCGTGGATGGTTGAGGGAGGTACTCCCAACACCTTGCTGCGTCGCGGTATCAACCGTAACTCGCTGCAATTGGGTCAGGATATCGTAGTTACCGGTTATCAGAGCAAAGACCGACTGTGCGAACCTACCTGTCGAGCCAACGGCCGGGATATTACTTTCCCAGACGGTCGTAAGCTGTTCATGGGCTCTTCCGGTACTGGTGCCCCACGCGACGGCTCAGACCCGGTTGAGCGATAGTTCTGCTTTGAGCTACGAATTCAAGTAACCTCGTAGCGAGCCAAAATACAAGCCCGTTCCGCAATAGCGGAACGGGCTTTGTTATGTCCAGAAGTTAGAAAATAGAAGTTAGAAAACAGTTAAAGAGCGAACAGGCTGGGCAGTTCCTCCCGTATCAGTTGGAAGAACTCCGGACTTTTTCCAGTAAGCCAGAAATTGTAGTTGCTGATTCCAGCAATAATCATATTGCTATCCGGGTAATAGCGTAACGATGCGTAGGCGCCGTTTGTTGTGCCGCCATGGCCGTACCAGTCGATATCTCCGTTCTCGTCAAAACCCAACTCCCAGCCCGGTGACTGCCGCAGCACCTGCCCGTCGTTCAAGGTAACCGGAGTCATGAAGTAGTCCCTGGTTTCCGCTGCCAGGTAGTCTCCCCGAAAGTAGGTGTAGGCAAACCTGCCAAGGTCTTCCGCGGAGGCAAGAATACCCGCTGAAGGGTAGGCATCGGAATGGTTTCTCCAGATTGTCGATATTGGAACTCGGGCGAAGGTGACGGTATAAAAGGCTGGTCGGCATGGGACAAAGGCGGCGGGATTATCCACGTGGGTCCTTTCCAGCATCATGGGCTGAACCAGGTATTCCTGTAGCGCCTCACCAAAGCTGATACCGAGGGCGTTCTCGATGGCGGCCCCGGTCAGGTTATAGCCGAAGCTGGAGTAAGCGTATTGCTCACCGGGCGGGAAAAGCAGAGGGTCCTCGGAAAACAGGAATAATGACTCGGAGAGGTTCTGATACTGGACCCGACTATTGGACTCGGAGAAACTGGAAAAATTGTAGTGCCGAATACCGGAGGTATGGGTCAATAGGTGACGCAAAGTTACGGTGCCGTTCTTTTCCGGGAAATCCGCAACATATTGTTGAATAGGTGAGTCGAGATCCAGCAGGCTCAAATCAGCAAGCCGGGCGATAAGTGCGGCAGTCATCGGCTTGGAGACGCTGCCAAGACGCATGCTGGCAAAGGGGGTCAGATCGGGACTGCTATGATTGCCCGACCTCCCTGCCGCGTCACTCCAGATCAGCTCTCCATTTACTATGACCGCTGCGGCGATTCCGGTTCCGTTATCCTTGCGCAAGGTTTCCCGCAGCAATTTCGAAGCGGCGGGGGCATTGGCGTGTTCGAACCGGGGCGACCCGTTCAGGCCGCAAACCGATCCACTCCACTCATCAGGAGGATAGCGGTTATTTTTACAACTGGTTAACAATACCAGCACTACTGTTGCCAGCACCAGTTGGCTAATTCGCTTAGTTTGCCGGGTAACAGTCGAACCTGTTCCGCGTGTCACTGAGATCCACATTGTCCGATCCTGTAAATTCTGAGGAAAGGATAATGTACAGGTGCCTGACTGTCTGACAAGGGTAAAGCCTGTCCGGATTCATGTATTCGGACAGGAAATTTAACTATTGTTTGCTGTTTCGGTAATTCCCCGGAGACATGCCGGTTTCCCGGCGGAACGCTACGTAAAAGGCGGACCGGGATTTAAAGCCACAAAGCAAGGAGATAGCTTCGATTGATACCTGCCGCTCAGTCGTGTCATCCAGCAGTTCTCTGGCCTTGGCGATTCGGAACGCATTGATGAACTGGTTGAAGCTTTTTCCCGTTTCAGAATTGATCAGGCCGGATAGTTGGCGCGGCGAGTAGCCGAGGGATTTTGCCAGCCTGGCCACGTTGAGTTCGGTATCGGTATAAAGTTCCTGGGCGCTTAAGGATTCAAGCAATCGAGTCATCGATTTAGAGTTTGCGCTTGCCGGTCCCTGAAAGGCGGGCCTCAGAAATACATTAACGACTTCCGGTGTATAAATGAACAACCCGAAAAACAAGCCGAATATAAGTGTCCCAAGGCTGGGGGCCAGCAGGTAAAGCGCGATCAGTTCCTGGTTAAAGAGGTAAATAAACTGTAATGCGTACACAGACAGCAGGGCCGCAAAGAAGATGTCGATAGCGGGGATCCGCTGCCATGATTCCTGCTCAATGAATGTAACTGCCAAGTGTCGCAGGTACACGACGAGCGCTAACCCTGAACAAAAGAATCCAAACAGAATAAGATGGCCGACATTGATCAGGGTGCGGAAGGGTTCCCCGATAAATATCCAGGCGCCAAGATAGAACAGCGGTGGAAGCGCCAGCCACCCGCCCAGCGAACGTTGTTGCAATGCACTGCGAACATAATCCGGCACCAGTACGGCAAACAAAAGAGCGGTTATGTCATGACCTAGTTTTGGCAGACCCTGGTAGGAAAGCATACCAAGGTTGAACAGGGTAAAAAATCCAAGGAGAACTCCGGAGCAGATCAGGAGCAGGGAGAACCTGATGCACACGACATCGGACTTTGGAGTTCTTCCGGATTTACGTAGAAAAGCTACGATTCCCACCAGTACGACATTGCAGCTGACAAACAGGCTGATAAAACCTGCCGCTGAATAGCCTGCCCACATGGTGTTATCCTCCCAGGGTGCGCCTGATTTCACTTCGCTACGGAATAGCAGAATACACACTTCCTGGCGAAACTGTAGGTGTGTTCGCCGATGTGCGCAGCCTAGGGGTTCAGTTCAGGAAAATCTGGCAGCAGTGGCTCAATATTACGGTCATACTCCACGCTGCCACTGAACACGGTGGAGTGATCGTAGAAACCTGAAGTATAAAGCCTCACTTCCACGTCCCGACCGCTACGGTTCTCCCAGAACCACCCGTGTATGCCGGCGAATGGTGCATGGTACGAGCCGGTTTTTGCGATTGCCGTTCCCTGCTCAAAGCTTTCGGCGTATTCCTCACCCAGTCCTGCCGGTTCGGCATGCATGTCGTAGTACAGCTCTGCATCGGCTTCCCAGCTGAATACCAGAGGAGCTTCCAGGTCCATGGTGTACTTGTACTCAACGGACTGGAACGGTTCCAGATAAAACTCTACGAAATCGGTTCTATGGGGCAGCAGTTGCTCTTCCAAGGGTTGTTCTTCACCCTGGGAAAGCCCGGTAATGCCCAATAGCTGGCCGACCCGAAACGGATCATAGCCAAATTCGGCAGGCAGAATCGCTGCAAACAGAACAACCAGTGCAATACCAATTGCCACCAGGGATGCAGTGAAGAGGGTTCTGGGTGAAGGGGCCTGTTGGGATTGTTCCGTATTCAATGCGACACTCCGCAGTCTGCTACAAATAAGCCGGGACCAGGAAAAAGGCAGCCAACTGGTAGCCAGCCAACATAAACCCGCCGGTCATCAGCGCTGTGTTTGTGGTGAAGGCATGTTTCAGGTAGCTGCTACTGGTGCGCCAGGCGCTGAGGAAAATAAAGATCGCCGATAGAGCCAGGATCTGCCCGATTTCAACACCGACGTTGAAGCTGATGATATTGGCGACCAGGCCGTTGTCTGAAACCTCGTATTCCTGGAGTTTGGTTGCCAGACCAAGGCCATGAAACAGTCCGAATACGAACACCGCAATTCGGGTATTTGGCTGGAAGGGCAGTAGTCGAAAGCCACCCAGGTTTTCAAACGCCTTATAGACAATGGAAAGTCCAATGACAGCATCGATCAGGTAGGCATTCACCTGCCAGTTCGCCAGCACTCCAGCAAGCAAGGTAATACTGTGTCCAAGTGCGAACAGAGTAACGTACTGAACCACGTGCTTGGGGCGGTAAAGGAAAAAGATCACCCCCACCAGAAACAGCAGGTGGTCATAGCCGGTAACCATGTGCTTGGCGCCCAGGTAGATAAAAGGCAGTACGGCAGGGCCGTCTACCCCCAGAACAAAGCTGGCGTCGTCGCTGGCAATGGTGTGGGCCAAGGCCTGGGAACACAGGAGTAACCCCGCCGCCAGTAAAGTGAGCAGTTTGATCCAGATGGGGGTGAGACGATTGGTCATTGGAAATTATTGGGCCGTGGGTTCACCGTCCACAAAGCGGGACACAATATCCGGGTTGTAAGTCTGGTGGCAGGCCCTGCAAACGCTGTAAAGCTGGGCGCCGGCCTGGAAGAAATCCTCTTCATGGCGTCTCTTGGCGGCATCCATAGCCATTATGCCGGCATCAATCATGCCTTCCGAATACACCAGCCAGGCGTCGTTGTCGACGACACGTCCTGGTAAAGCCAGCAGATTGCCTGATTCAGCTACTAAGGCCGCCTGGGCCACCATGAAATCCCATCCCTCGTCGGTTGTCGGGTAGAGCTCTTCGTAGCCAGCAGCGCTCTCAATCCAGCCCGCGTTGTCCCAAAGGGAGTCTGCTGCAGGTTCCAGCACCATGGTCATCAGATCAGCCATTGCCAGGGAAGTATTGTAGCTCCCACTGACCTCGTTACCAGCTTCCTGTTGCTCTGCTGGTGAACAAGCCACAAGCAGCCCTGTTGCGAATCCGGTCAGGATTAGCTGATAAACAGTTCTTAAAGGTTTATTCATGGCATTCAGTCCTTTACTTCGCGTCGCCTCGGCTGACAAAAGCAGCAATAAAGCAATTATTTGAGTATCATTCTCACATTATTGGAGTTTTTTAGGCAAAGTTAAACCCCGGATGATCAAACAGTTATCAATTTTCAGGTTGCCCGTAGCTTGTAAGGCCATCATTTTGGCGCTGACGTTGTTGCTGTTTTCATTGGCAGCCAGCCCAGGTTGGAGTCAATCTGGTGTCGAAATTCAACGCACACCGGAACGGGGTATTCATCCGCGCCTGTTGCAGGATAGTGAAGGGAATATTCACCTGCTTTATTTCCGTAAACGCGGCAGTAATCCACGTGCCCGGGAGGGTGACCTGTTCTACCGGCAATACGACGCTGCCGCTTTTGATTGGGGACCAGCCCGGAAGGTATCAAGCCAGTCCTTTAACCATGCCGATCCCATATATCGTGCTAATTTTGCTGTCGATGGCCAGGGTCGGGTTCATGTGGTCTGGTACCAGTCCCGACCCTCTCAATTCTTCTATACACGCTCGAATCCCGAGCGCACTGAATTTGAACCACGTCGTAATATGGTCACGGAAAACCTGGTGGGGATAGACGCCGGTGCGGATATCGCTGCTTATGAGGACGGTGTGGCGATCAGCTGGGCGGCAGGAGAGCTGAGCCGCGAACATGAACGCACAGTTTATACCCGATTTTCAGGTGACAATGGCGAAACCTTTTCAGCAGAAATCATGATAGGTGATACCTTGCTGGGAGCTTGCGCCTGTTGCAGCCTCGCACTTGACTATCAGGATTCGAATCGGTTCGTGGTGGCTTACCGGTCCGCGATAGATGGAGTCGGTCGACATATGCAGTTATTGGCTGTTGAAACAAAAACAGATGGCGGGACACAGACCAAATACGCCGATCTTGATGAGCTGCAGAAGTGGGAGCTGGCGGCCTGTCCTGTCAGTACCAACGATATAGCCAGAGATTACCAGCAGGATAACTGGCTGGTTTTTGAGACCGAGAGTCGCATCGTGCAGCTGAACCTGGATTCTACTGCCGGTCCATCCCGGGTAGCTGAGCCGTTGGTCAGGACACGGCAGAAAAATCCCTCCATCGCTTTCAGCAGCGATGGCTACAAACTTGTAGTATGGGGAGAGGGAGTCAGTTTTACTCGCGGAGGCACGTTGAATTGGCAGTTATTCGATACCCAGGGCAATCCTGTCCCCGCCACTGACAAAGCCGAAATTGCCATTCCTGACAACAGTGCGCCGGCGGCGACCATCACGCCCTCTGGATCCTTCCTGATTCTTTACTGATTGACTATCACGAACAGTGGTTGTGAATACAATTATTGGCGGGGGAACTGCTGATCGTTCTGCTGCCTGAGCAACTCCAGTTCCAGCTGGTCAAATTGCCGCCGGACCTGTCGCCTGCTGCGTTCGCTCTGGGACGACACGCCCTGAGATAGATTACTTCTTTGCCGATCGATCAGCGAATTTTGTCTCGCACTGTCCAGTTGATACTGTAGTGACCGAGCGAGGGAGCTGCCGTCCGTCTGAGTAGATCTGGTCAGGCGATAGGCGGGAAAGACGTTATCAGTAGCCCGGGCGAGTGCATTTTCCCCACACAGGAATTCGACATCGACAAGGAATTTCAGCAATTCCTCACTGCGAGTGGAGGTTGCGCCAGTCTCTTGCGACTGGCTGGTCACGAATTCTTCGCGCCACGATTTTGCTACAGCACAATTCTCCAGGTAAGCAGCTAATAGTTCGCCATCCACTGCGTGCTGAAATTCAGAGCAAGCTTCAGAGCCGCCAGATGCATCCAGGCAGACGGTCGCCAGTTTATCGAGTTGTTGCAAGCTGGTGCGTGCCTGTTGCAGGCTGTCTGCCAGCTGCTGTTCACTGGTTTGTGAAAAGGCCGTAAACGGTAAGGCCGCGAGCAAAACTGCGAATATCACAGGCGTCAGCTTTCGATAATTGTCTGGAATTGATGGTTTGATCATGGTCAAACGTATCCGGCTTTTTTAAAGCGCTTGTCCCATTTCTTGAACCTTTTCTTACAGTATTTTTCAAACTGTTTATACGAGGAGAAAAAGTATTCAGAAGCCTCTTCTATGGACTCATCAAATTCACAGTAGTCATTGTCGTACTCGCGACAGACCATTGGACGTTCATCATAGATCTGACAGGCACCTTGTTCGCCAAGATGATCGCAGGCGCTGTGGATATGCAAAAACCATCCATCAGCATCCTTGAATATATTGATGTTCTCATGGGATACCTGCCACAACAGGTGATCAAAATCGTAAATCGATTTCGGAGCGGAAATCTTTTGATTGATTGAATTGCAGCAAATGGATTTCTTGCACCTGGCGCATTTTTTATCAATTGACACCGACTTGCTGTCAGAGATCTCCACGTAATTTATCTTGTTTCTGGAGTTCATACTTCTTCGCCGCTAGACAAAGTGAAGGGATGCAACTGATTTTACCAGTTGCCATTGAAGATGGCAGTAAGTTTTGGGGATCTATTCCAAATTATTGGATTCAATGAGGCCGCCTAAGTTTAAAGTCTGTGATGGTCGGAAGAGGGCAATGTTTTCGTTAGCGCGAAAAAGGATCTCGATCTCTGACCATCACCGGTTTTGTGCACTGTTCCTCTGTTCCTCTGTACCTCTATTCCTCACAGCCACCCCGATTTCGTAATATAGGTTCCGATTCGGAGCCAGTAATGATCAAGGCTGGTGATGGACAGAGGTGGAAAATATTCTCAAGGAACGAGAGAAATTTTACACCGCCGCCCCCTTGAGCCTATCGAAGGTAAACCAATGAAGCCAATCGCCCACTTTACATTGTTTAATTCAATGGCGAGAATGCTGCCTACTCTCATCGGTCTTCGTCCTAAAGGTGTACAAATTGTTCAATCTGACAGCCCAATTGCAGAGGATTCGTTTTCCAGTAGTGCTGCTTGGAAGCGCAGCGATTTCCCTGACCAGCTGCACGCCAGATGGCGTCGGTCGTGACGAAGTTGTATTTCCTGGTCCGGCTGAACCTGTCGGTTCACAACAACAGGTCGTAATCGAAACGGTTTCGACCAAGCCCTGGCTGGTGACTGGTGACGACGTGCTTGTCAGGGTGTCCTGGCCCGAACAGCAAGCTGTCAATTTGCGTATCGAATTGAACGGACAGAACGTTACCCCCAGTCTGCGCTCAGACGAAGACGGTCACAGCCTCATCGGCCTGCTGACTGAATTACAGCCTGGACTCAATACCGTAGTCGCCAGGGCAGACGGTATGGAATCAGGGGCATCCAGCTCTTCACCAGTGCTTGCGAGCCTGGAAATTACCAATTACCCCGTAACGGGCCCGATAATTTCTGGCCCCCATGAGCAACCGTTTTACTGTCAGACTCAGGAGTTCGAGCTGGTAAACGGCCAGACTCTGGGTCCGCCGGTGGATTCCCATTGTTCAGTAGTAACACGGGTAGACTATGTTTATTACTCGGAGCTTGAACAGAACTTTTTGCCACTGGCCTTGGCTGATGCGAACCTGCCGCAAGACGCAGCAACAGTTTACCTGGCCGATGGTGAGGCAGTGCCATTCGTCGTGCGGGTGGAAACCGGCACTGTGAACAGAGCGATTTATGAAATTGCCATGTTACACCTGCCAGGTACCGTAGAGCCCGATCCCTGGAACAGGAGCGAAGGCTGGAATGGCAAGCTTGTTTACACCCATGGTGGCGGTTGTCGAAGCGGCTGGTATCAACAGGGCAATAGAACAGGTGGAGTTCTGCGCAAGGGTCTGTTGGAGATGGGTTATGCAGTCACATCTTCCAGTCTCAATGTCTTTGGTCAGAATTGCAATGATCTGCTGGCATCGGAAACTCACATCATGGTTAAGGAGCGTTTCGTCGAGCACTATGGCGAGCCGATTTACACCATAGGTACTGGCGGCTCTGGAGGGTCCTACCAAAGCCACCAAACGGCAGATAATTACCCTGGCGTGTTTGACGGAATCATCGTGTCATCCAGTTTTCCTGATGTGACTTCCGCCACGATTTTCACCCTGGCCGATGCGCGATTGCTGCACTATTACTTTACCCAGGTAAATCCGGATGGATTCAGTGAGGGACAGCAACAGGCAATTGCCGGCTTTGGCTCGTGGGGTAGTATTCCCAATCTGGCGCGAGGCGCCGCTCGTCTTGATCCGATCTATGCGGTAGATGCTCCGCTGGAAGAGCAAGGTGGAGAAGTCAGTATCGAAGCTCTGCAATCCAGGCGCTTTGGCCCGACTCTCGACAGCGGCGTACGGGCAACCGTCTACGACCACACCGTCAATGTGTATGGGTTGGCAGAAAATTCTGCTCGAGCAGCACGGCCGTTGGATAATGTCGGAGTACAGTATGGTTTAGCGGCGCTAAACGAAGCATTGATTACACCGCAACAGTTCATCGACCTTAATCGCGATATTGGCGGTTTCGACCGGGACATGAACCACGTGCGAGAGCGGCATCGTGCCGATTCTGAAGCCAGTAAGGCTGCGATCGAATCCGGGCGAATACTTTTTGGCGGTGCTGGTTTACGGGAAACACCTGTAATCGATTTTCGTAGCTATACCGATCATCGGGAAACTGGTGATATTCACATGATCGTGCATCAGTATTCGACCAGGCAAAGACTGATTGAAGCCAACGGTCATGCAGATAATCATGTGATGAGCATTGGCGGATTATGGGACTATACTGAACAGCAGCCGGACCTTGGGAATTTGTTTAGAGCCATGGATCAATGGCTAATGGCTGTCAAAGCCAACCAGAGCGACGTGGATAAGGCGCTGAAAGTCGCTAACGCCAAACCTTTTCAGCTGACCGATAATTGTTGGGACTACAGCGAGAGTGAGCGGGTAAATATCAAAGAATTGCAAAGTTATGCGAACGACAGCAGTTGCGGGGAACTCTATCCTGCCTATCCTACTCCGCGTCTGGTTGCAGGAGCTCCTCTGGCTAACAACATCATCAGTTGCCAGTTAAAGCCGGTGGATCCGAGTGATTATGCGATCAGTTTTTCCGCCGAGGAACTGTCCCAATTGTACCTTGCGTTCCCGCAGGGGGTTTGTGACTGGAGTCAGCCAGATGCCAGCCTAGCGACACATCAGGGTACCTGGTTGTCATTCGGGCCATCTCCTGTCAATCGTATGCGGTAGCAAAAGCCTTGATTACCTTGCCAAGCTGGTTTAGTTTGCGATTTCATAACTGACTGAAAAAACGGCTATTGGTTAGGCAGTTCATTAAGAGTGACTAGAACGTGAGAGCCAAAAGAAGTAAGTAATACACGATCGAAATCACGAAAAGAGTACTTAAAAAGAATCATAAGAAAGATCATTAAAAGTATCATTAGAAGAATCACGAAAAGAATCACGAAAAGAATCACGAATAGAAACACGAATAGAAACACGAATAGAAATACGAGAAGCGTACCTATGAAGAAAATTAACCTACTAGCCAGCATTCTGGCAGCGAGTTTATCGGGGCTTGCTTTCGCTGCCGATGATTACCAGCCGCCCAGAAACGAGTATGGCAGACCCGATTTCAATGGTTACTGGACCAATGCCTCTCTCACCAACCTGCAACGAGCTCGTAATTACGACGAGTTGGTGATCCCGCCTGACCAGGTTGCAGAAGTAACGGCAAACCATCCTCAAAATGTGCGCCAGGCAACTGACGACGGACTGGTGCAGGGCGAATTGCTGGACGGCTCGGACTTGGGCAGTGGTCGAGGCTACAACGCATTCTGGGTAGACCCGGGCTCTGAGTTTGGTGTGGTAAAAGGTGAGCACAGAACATCGTGGATTGTTGAGCCGGCTAACGGACGCATTCCTTTCACTGAGGAAGGCCAGCAATTGCGTCGCCAGGCCCGGGCACAATTTTCAAGCAACGATGGGCCGGAAGGCCGCTCCCTCGGAGAACGTTGCATTATAGGCTTTGGAAGTACCGGCGGACCGCCGATGATGAATGTGTTGTACAACAACGTTTATCAATTCGTGCAGACCCAGGACTACATGGTGATCACTGTTGAGATGGTACATGATTCCCGGATCATTCCAATTAACGGGCGACATCGACCCGCCGAATTGGGGCAATGGCTTGGTGATTCCGTCGGTTGGTGGGACGGCGATACCCTGGTGGTCGAGACCAGGAACCTGCACCCCCAACAGGCCCCTCGCAATGCGGCCCCACTCTCGGCCCAGGGCAAGATCACCGAAAAATTTACCCGTTATTCTGACGATCAGATCCTGTACGAGTTCGAAGTGGACGATCCAGTCTATTACTCCAGTCCCTGGCGCGGTGAGATGAGCTTTAACGGATCTGCCGAGCGACAGTACGAGTATGCCTGCCATGAGGGTAACTATGGCCTTGAAGGCATCCTGGCCGGTGCAAGACGCCTGGAAGTGCTGGGTGATACTGAGTAACAGCCTGCGCTTTGTTTGAATCGCAAAAAGCCGGTGTTTCCACCGGCTTTTTTTGCTTCCCGGAATGGCATTCAAACTTTACCAGGGAAAAGTCACCACCTCCGATCATCACCTGCTTCAAAAACTAAGAATCCCATCCCACCCCCATTCCCCAATTTCTGGTTCAGGATTGTGCCAGTTCGAAGCCAGTAAAGGCCAAGGCCTGTGATGGACGGAGAGAGAAAATATTTTTGAGTCTGCGAGAAAAATTTTCACACGGCCCCTTAAGCTAAACGGAGTCCAATCCACTAACCAGCAGTGAGCAAGTTGAGGAATTATTACTCCCAGAATTTGCGCATCTCAATAAACATGAAAGAGGCACTCCAGGTAATCAGCGCCAGGCCGGTCAGGGCTTCCAGCCCGGCCAGGAAGCGAATGTCACCCAGGGGCTCGATATCACCAATTCCCAATGACGTGTAAGTGGTGAATGAAAAGTAGACGGAATCAAGCAGACTGCCGTCGAAGTTGCCTTGCAGTGCGCCGAAATCACCATAGCTGATCATCAGGAAGTAGGCGATGCCAAACATCCAGATTTCGATAATGTGGCCAACCAGCGTGCCGAATACACCGAAGATCACGCGTAGTCGATGCTGCACATCGAGTTTGGGGATGATCGAAGACAACAGGTGCAGTATTTCGTAATGGACCACCACCGCTGTCGAGATCAGGATGGTGTTAATGAGTAAATTGAGAAACATCAGTGGGTGAGCGAATAAATCAGGTAGTTGATGCCCAATTGGTAGGCGGAATTGGAATATTGTGTTGGATACCACTGATCATATGTGTGCTCCCAGCCATCGCCCATGTCTGAGTTCCAGTTAACCAGCACCATTATCCGCCCGTCGTCGTCCAGGATCGCATGATTGCTGGCCACGTCGATACCTGCCTGGCCATAGCCCCGACGTCCGCCGCGCCCCGGGATCATTTGTGCGCCCTCGATGTCATAAAAAGTGCGATAGATTTCGTGGTCGGGGGTCAGTTCCACCAGTTCGCGATCAGGGAATAACAGAGAGAAATCCTGGTAGAATGCATCCCACTGCCGTTCGCCCCAGAAATCGTCGATCAGCAGAAAACCACCCCGCAAAAGGTACTCGCGGAGATTTTCGATCTCGGTCGGACTTAGGGAGAGGCCGCCATTGCGACCCATTTCCAGTGCGTAGAGAAACGGGTAGTCGAAGATTGCCTTGTCATCAAAGCGCAGTACTATTGGTTGGCTCATGACCCGCACATTGGTCAGTCGTGACACGCCACGCAGGAAATTTTCATCAGATGCCGGAAAGTCGGTAGCCCAGGGTCCACCATACCAACCCGCGTCATAGTAGCTGTCGTATTGCACTCTGACGAAGGCGAATTCGCCGGCAACGTCGTACAGGTCTTCCAGGTAGGCTGCGCCCAAAGAAGAGCTATTGCCCGGAAAAACCTGGGCAATACTGCCGATGGGAAATAATATTGCTGCCAGCAGGACGATTGCTTTGTTCATAGTCATTTAGCGATCGGGATATCCTGAGCCACAGGGTGTACACTCTAGGCAAGAGTGAAACCCACCAACCGGCGCATTGTCAATGTCAAATCGCTTGTTTATGCTTACAAACTAAGGACCCTCTGACTAATTATGGAAATGCCGTGGCCTGTCGCGCTTGGCAAGGGCTCGACTATTACCTGCGCACGGCACATGACAGCAGCGCCCGACAGGCTCCCGCAGAGCATATCCATAACTACTCAGAGGTTGCCTAAACTGACGCTGAAAAACCGCGGGGATGTCTGATCATGCCGCTTCTCAAAGCAGTAACCTTGACCGCGATGCTGTACTGGCTGGCTCTGCAAACCGCTTTTGCGGCAGATGCGGATGCCACAGTTGCCGATGAGGAACAAACGGAGTCCGCACTTCAGCAAAGTATTCGTCTCCAGGAACAGATCGGGATGCTCAACGAGCAGGTCGCCAACCTGGAATCGGAATATGGGCCTTATGACTTCCGGCTACTGGAACCACTGCAGGCTCTCACAAGTATTCAGATAGAGATTGGCGATTATCAGCAGGCAGATTCTATTATGGAACGACGATTACAGCTGATAAGAACCTCCGAGGGACTGGCCAGCCAGCAGCAGCTTCCACTCATTGAAGAGCTTATCGCCAATGACATTCGCCAGTCTGACTGGGAATCGGTAACTGACCGGTTCGAATTCATACAATCGCTGCATAGCCAAGATAGCAATGTGGATTCGGATACTCTTCTGCGGGCGAAAAAGAATCTGGCGTTATGGAATTTCTCTAAAGTTTACCTTATGGACCCGGCGCGTCGCATTCGGGCTTTTCGGGAAGCCAGGGAAGTGATCAGGGAAAATTCCAGCCTTGCCGAAGATCTGTTTGGTGAAGACAGCATGGAACTCGTTACCTGGCTGTATCAACATGCCGTGCTGCAATACCAGGTAGTTGCAGTGCTATTGGCTAACGATGAACTTGGCGTTTACGCCAGGGATGAAATACTGTACTTGGAAGGCCGCAGTGCTGAAAGTTACCTGCGTGAGGGACTGAACCTGGTCAAGCGTATTCGAGAATTAGCTGAAGCGAACGGTGATCTGGAAGCAGAGGCAATGGCCATGACGTACGAAGCTGACTTTCAGATGTTACTGCGATTTGGCACCGCAGCGCGACTTTATCGGCAGGCAATGGACAAGTTCACCGAAGCGGGTCTGGCCAGGGAGCAGGTCGACAAATTTTTTCAGCGTCCTGTAAGCTTGCCGGTGGCAAAATTTTACTCACGACTGGCAGATGCAGTTGGCAGCCAGGATGCCGTTGGTTTTCAGTATCGGTCAACCCCGGATGGGGAGCCCGCCATGCATCTGGGAACCTTTGTTGCGTGGAGCGAGTCTCTGCCGTTCGCTCAAAGGCCGGACTTGCCTGCTGCCGCGGCAAGCCTGGAGGCTTCTCTGGATTACTACCAGTTGGATATGACCTTCACCTTGAATTCCCGGGGCACCACGCGCAATCCTAAGATCACTGAGTCGAGTACTGACCGGGCTCGAGTCCGAAATGACGCCAGAGACGCATTGCGGGATATGCAGTTCCGCCCGTTTTTTGAGGGCGGGCGCTGGCGTAGAACCGAAAACCTCAGCATTCGCTACCTGGTCCTGCCGGACTGAATCTCCAGGCTTGTTAACGGCTCCCGGGCTGAAAGCCTGTCAACTGGCGGCCATCAGCCTTGTCCCTGCCTTGAAAACCATGCTGCTCGTCGACAATCAGACGGAAATGTGACCTTGGTAATTGACCTTTCAGAATTTGCCACTATATTTGGTCCGACCAATTTGGTCAGACCAATTTAGGAACTGGATTTTCGGGGCTTACCCTGAATCCACCTTTGGAATTAGAAATGTCGTCGCACACTTCTGTCAGTTATGAGATCGCCGATAGATTGCGCCGGGAAATTCTTTCCGGTCAGTATCGCAGGGGCGAGCGAATGCCGTCGGAGCGAGACTTGTCAGCACGCTTCGAAGTCAGTCGTGGCGCTGTTCGGGAAGCGCTCTCCCAGCTTGATCAACAGGGTGTTATAGAAATTCAGCCGGGTGGGGTGAGGGTCAAACCACTGGAAGAAGCCAGCCTGGCAATTTTAGGGCCGTTGTTAGCCCTTGATGCGGTGCCTGCCCCGGAATTGGTCGATCAATTTCTGGAAATTTTTTCCATACTGACGAGCCTGACAGTCAAAAATGCGATTGCGCAGGCCAACGACGAGCAGATGATCCAGTTACAGAAGATGCTCGTAGACATAACCGATAAAGCAGAAGATTTCGAGCAGATGCAGCCCAGCTGGCACGCCATGCTCGACTATATGGCGCAAATCGACACCAACCTGGTAGCTAAATTAATAGGCAATGACATCAAGGCCCAGGTAGTAGAGCAGATGCTTGAGCTGGATATAAAACCAAGACTACCGGCAGGTGCTGGACGGGAACTGGTCAAAACGTTGGCCACCGCATTAATGAAGCGAGACGGCGACCTGGCGGCCAGTGCGTTCGAGAAGCATTTTGACCAGTTAAGAGCGGCAATGCAGTGCGCGTTGACGGGCTTGCACGATGGTTACCGCCGCAAAGCAGTCTAAGAGCGGCAAAAAGAGCGGTATAAAAAAACGGTCTGGCTGAAGATAAGAATTGAAAGGCTGTTATTGAGTAAATACAGGGTAAGACAGGCTGTTGCCTGGCCAAACTACAGACATTATGCGGGAGCTTATTAAATGAAACGGATTATTCTGCCAATAGTAATTCTGGCAGCGTCGGCAATTGCGGCGGTCATTCTGGTCCGCAATCCGACTGAAATCGAAGAAACTGCTGCTGAAGTGCAGCCGGTTTCCGTGCGTGTGGTGGAAGCGCAGCCGGGCACTGCTTTGCTGACGGTCAATTCACAAGGCAAAGTACAGGCTGCCCAGCAAGTAAATTTGTCCGCTTCTGTGGCTGGTCCTGTGAGCTGGGTTTCGCCGGCACTTGAGCGGGGAGGATTTGTCGAGGCTGGTGAGCCTTTATTGCGCATCGATCCGAGCGACTTCGAAACCGCGGTTTCCCGCAATCGAGCTGGCGTGCTACAGGCTGAAGCCGAAGCTGAATTCTCTACTGACAACCTGAGCCGCACCAGAGACCTGGCAGAGCGCAGCCTTGCAAGCCAGGCGCAACTGCAGGAAGCAGAACGCTCACTGGCCGTCGCTGAGGCGCGTCTGACTGAAGCACAGGCAGGTCTCAGGCAGGCTGAACTGGATCTGCAGCGGACTGAAATCAGCGCCCCGTTTGCTGCGGTAATAAACAGTAAAAATGTGGAGCTCGGACAGTTTGTTAATCGGGCACAGGACCTGGCAATACTTTACGGAGCCGACGAGGTTGAAGTGCGAGTGCCACTGGCCATTCGACAGCTGGGATACCTGGATGTATCCCTGGGATTACGAGGCGAACTTGCTGAAGATGCGGCTCCGGCAGTAAATCTGACAGGTATGTACGGTGGTGTAGAGCACCACTGGCAGGGCCGGCTGGTGCGTATTGAGGCTGCTATCGATGAGGACAGCAATACAATTCAGTCCATAATCCGGGTCAGACAACCAGACCGATCGTCCAAAAGCGACTTACAATCGGCGATCCCGTTGCCGATTGGTCTCTATGTTGAGGCTGAAATCAGTGGTCGCCGTGTAGACGATGTCATAACCCTGCCGAGAAACGTAATCAGGAACAATAACCAAGTGCTGGTAGTGGACGCAGAAAACAAGATGTATTTCCGGGAAGTGGAAATTCTTCGGCTGGATGAAGCCGATGTGCTCATATCCGGTGGAATTCTGCCAGGCGAACTAATTTGTATATCACCTATTCAGGCTGTGTACGACGGAATGAGTGTGCAGCCGGTGCGTGAACTGATCTAGATTTGAAAATGCGGCTTGGCTGAAGTAGCCGTGATGCTTTGACCTAAGCGTAGTCAATCCAGTGTAGGAGCAGTAGTTTGAGAACACTAATCAGCTGGTTCGTCAAGAATCCGGTAGCCACCAATCTGATGATGTGGATTTTTCTGGCGTCAGGTGTCATTGCTTATAACAGTCTGAACCAGGAAGAATTCCCCAATGTAGACATGGGCATGATCCAGGTCAGTGTGGCTTACCTGGGTGCCACTCCCGACGAATCTGAATCTGCGGTTTGTCTGCGCCTGGAAGAAGCTCTGGAAAGTGCTGAGAATATTGAGCAGTTGACAGCTACCGCTCGAGAAGGCGGCTGTGATGCCACCCTGGAACTGGCTGGTGGCGCCGAACTTAACCGGGTGCTGAATGATGTAAAGGGCAAGGTCGATGCCATTTCTACTTTTCCCCTGGAAACCGAAAAGCCGATTGTCAGAGCCTTCAGTGCGACTGCCTCCGTTATGTCTCTGGCACTGTTCGGCGATGCGGATGATCTGACCCTTAAGCGTTATGCTGAGGAAATCCGTAACGACATTCTGGATCTGGAAGGCATCTCAACGGTCAATGTGCAGTATATCCGCCCGCTGGAAATTTCCATCGAGGTCTCTGAATTTACCCTCAGGCAATATGGACTGACGCTGGATCAGATCGCGCGAGCTATCGACCGGGCCTCTCTCGACCTGCCTGGTGGCACAATCAGAACCGATTCCGGCGAGATATTGCTGCGCACCAAGGGACAGGTTTACGAAGGGGCAGAATATGCGGATATCGTTGTCCAGAGCTTTGCCGATGGATCCCAGTTGCGACTCGGGGATATCGCTGAAATTCGAGACGGGTTCGAGGAGGGCTATGTAGACGCCCGCATCAACGGTGAGAATGCTGCGATAATTGAAGTGCTGCGTGTCGGTGACGAGGACATGTTGGCAAGCGCGATACAGGTTCGTGAATATTTCCAACAAAAGGCCAACACTCTGCCTCAGAACGTCTCAATGATCGTCCTCAACGACGCGGCGATTGCGACGCAGGACCGCATTGGTACGGTCGCCCAGAATGCCTATACTGGCCTGTTGTTTGTGCTTATCATCCTGGCCCTTTTTCTTCGCTTCAAGCTTGCCCTGTGGGTGGCGGCCGGCATTCCCATAGCCATCGCTGGCGCCCTTGCCCTGTTTCCTTCTGTCGGGCTCACCATCAGTTCACTGACAGTCATGGGATTCATTCTGGTACTGGGTATTATCGTTGACGATGCCATCGTGGTGGGTGAACGGGTCCACGCCTGGGAGCGCAAAGGCCTGTCCAAGGAAGAGGCTGCCATTGAAGGTACGCTGGAAGTCTCCATCCCGGTGATATTTGGTGTACTCACGACCATTGCCGCGTTCCTGCCAATTCTGTTGCTGGAAGGGCCGATGGGCGCTTTCTTCAATGCCATCGGTGCGGTGGTGGTGTTCTGCCTGGTCGCCAGCCTTGTTGAATCTCAGTTGATTCTTCCAGGTCACCTGGCTCATCGAAAAACTGAAGGCTACCGTGGGGAGGGAACTGCTCTGGTGGAATTCTGGCGCCGTTTTCAGGGCAGTATTGCCAGTAGCATGGAACGCTTCGCCAAGCACACCTATCGTGATGCCCTGGTCAAGGTTCTCAAGTACCGTTACGCCACCTGGGCAACAGCCACCGGCGTTGTTATCTTGACTGGTGGGCTGCTGATGAGCGGTCGCGTGTTGTTTCAGTTCATGCCTGGCGTGGAAGGGGATATTATTTATGCCGGCATCCAGATGCCGGAAGGTGTAGCGGTAAGCATTACCGAAGAAGCCGTTGATAAGATTGAGGCGGCTGCTATCGAATTAGAAGTAGAACTTCAGCGTGAGTTCGAAGAATTGCAGGCTGCGGGTCAGGCACCGGCAACTACAGAGCGCGCAGTAGATACAATCCTGACAGTGATTGGGCAACGAGCTGCCAGGAGTGGCGGTCCGCCCACCCAAGGTAGTGGACCAGGCGGTAGCCATATCGCGGAAGTTGTCATGAACCTTACTCCGTTCTTTGATCGCGGTGAGACCAGTTCCGAAGTAATCCGCGATCGTTGGCGTGATAAAGTGGGAGAGATTCCCGACGCGCTGGAACTGACTTTTACTTCCGACGTTTTCTCTGCAGGCGAAGCGATAAATTTCCGTCTTGAAGGTCGCAACGAAGAGAATTTACAGATTGCTGCCACTGAGTTGCGTGCGGAGCTGGCGCGCTACCCGGGCGTTTTCGATATCTCCGATTCCTTCCGGGCTGGAAAACAGGAAGCGGTGATTCAGGTTAATGATGCTGGTAAGAACCTCGGTTTGACCAATAATGAGGTGGCTACTCAGGTGCGTCAGGCGTTTTACGGCGCTGAGGCGCAGCGTATCCAGCGTGGTACAGACGATATCCGGGTTATGGTGCGGTATCCGGAAGCCCAGAGAAAATCCCTGGCAAACCTGGAAGAGTTGCTGATACGCACGGCCACTGGTGCCGAGGTACCATTTTCCAGTGTCGCAGATTTTTCTCTTGGTAATGGTTATTCCAGTATCAACCGTCAGGATGGCAAGCGGATAATTACCGTGCGCGGAGATGTCGACCGGGCAATTGTCGCGCCTGATGAAATCAGACGGGAAGTAGTCGCCAAATATCGCGACCAGTGGTCCCGCACCCTCGATGTGGAAATGGTGCTTGGCGGCGAAGGTGAGCAGCAGATGCGCTCCATGTCCGAGCTGTTTTCAACCTTTCCTATTGCCATGATTATCATTTTTGCTTTGTTGGCTATTCCTCTTAAGTCCTATACTCAGCCGCTGATTATCATGAGTGTTATTCCTTTCGGTGCCATTGGTGCAATTGTCGGGCATTTCATCATGCAAGCCAACCTGGTGTTTTTCTCCATGTTAGGCATCATTGCTCTCAGTGGTGTAGTCGTAAATGCCAGCCTGGTGCTGGTGGTCAACATCAATCGACTGCGGGCCAGAGGTTACGATATTGAACGAGCGGTAACTTCAGCCGGGATTATGCGATTCAGACCCATTTTCCTGACATCAGCTACTACCTTCTCCGGTCTGGTGCCGCTGATGGTTACGGCCAATCCGGCAACTTTCTTCATTGTGCCCATGGCCATATCCCTGGCCTATGGGGTGTTGTTCGCGACCCTCATTACCCTGTTCCTGGTGCCGGCCCTGTACCTGATCCTACATGACCTGGTGGGCTATGGTGACGAGTTGGAAGGTGCAGAGGAAGAAACTCCCACTGGTGAATTGATTTATCAGGACTAGTTGGCTGCTGAAAAACACTTTGCATGCTTCTGTCCTGGTTGTCTTCAGTGAGTCAGGACTGATGTGTCCGATGACAAGCAATAGCCCGGTCATCAGAAAACCACACCGTCCCGTTCCTGCCATTGCTCACAGTGTCCTCGATAGTGAACAGTGTAGCGCTTTGATCCCCGTTTAATCTGCCGCGCACAACCTACCCAGCCGCCACTGTCAACCAGACAGGGAATACTGCGTTATTAATCAACAAGGAACCTAACACCACGGATGGTGATTTGATTAAGGAGGTAACGTATGAAGAGATTTACAGGGGCAGCATCTATTCTGGCAGTGGCTGTTTTTGCGGCCGGCCTGTCCACCACTGCCGCCGCACAGGATGATTCTGCGGATCAGCAGGCTGTCGAACGACAGGAAAGACGACAGCAACTGATGGAAGAACGTCGACAACGTTTTGCCGAGCGGCGCGAAGAATACAGCAATCTCAGCGATGAGGAAGTTGCTGCACGTCGCGAGGATGCCCGCGCACGCATGGAACAGCGCCGCCAGGAGATGCAGCAACGCCAGGAAGAAATTGCCAATCTTTCTGACGAGGAAAGGGAAGCCTTGCGTGAACAACGCCGTGAAGTGACGGAGCAAAGACGTGAGCTTAGGGGGCAACGTCGAGAGCAGTTTGTGAATATGACTCCGGAGGAAAGAGAGGCGCGTCGGGCTGACATGCAGGACCGCTGGAGTAATATGACTGACGAACAGCGACAGGCAATGCGTGATCGTATGGGTAACCGCCCTATGCGACCTCGCGGTGGTGGTGTCCGGGGGCCGCGCAGCTAAGGACGGGCTCAGTTGTCTCCCTTGAGACATGGTTAAGTCACTGAGCCCCTTTGAGACCTCATTGAGGACGCAGAGAGAATCTGCGTCCTCTTTTTTTAGTTACGAGTCTTAATTGCGAGCACAGTAAAAGGGCACAGGTTTCAATTTTGCTTCAAACTGGTACCTGATTTAGCTGCCAGCAACGCATTCGCAGTCCTGAATGCCCTGTTTATCAGTACCCGGTCAGGTTGGCACAGCTAATGCATTATTAGAACTGAATGCACATGAATCTGTGATTGGTCTGACGGGCGACCTCTCTCCCCCAGCCTGGCAATTGATCACAATTAAGGGATTCCTCGTGCATCAGGGTGACTCAGCCCACGCTGCCGGACGGCTGGCGTGGGCTTTTTTTTAAAGGCCTCTTTAACTATCGATTTCGTAAAGGCGGGTGATGTCCTGAATGGGGCAGATTTCACGACGCTGGTCGATTCCTCGCACGATAATATTGTCGAAGCGGTCTACACCGAAGTCAGGTGTCGAAAAACCCACAAAGAACGCGCCGGTCAAGCCAAGGCAGGGGGTAGAAAGCTCTACCAGGTATTTGTCATTAACTCCCGCAGTAACGATCAGGTAATGTTCGTCTATGGACGTCCAGCCATTAACCCGATAGCGGGGGATTCGAGAGTTTGTTTCACCCATTTCCAGCCCCATATCCAGCAACCGCTCCCTGATTTCAGGACGTTGGTAGTCACTGGCACAACTTGCCAGTATGAGTGTGAGCGCCAGTCCGGTGAAACACGAGAATAACTTCATAGCGAACCTCCTGTTGCTTTTGCATGAGCCTGCGGGAGAATACTCCCTATAATACTAAAACGCGCTTCGCAGGGAGGTGTTGACACACGTCAACGTAGAAAGGCTGACAGGCTGTTGAAATTTATTAACCTGCTCCCATAAAAGAACGGGTCAGGTTAATAATCGTGCAGTTTTAATGTTGCCTTGAAAGTGTTTATGGAGGAGTTGTTATGAACAAGGTGCAAAAACTTATTGCTTGTGTGGTCGTTTCCTTTGCCAGTGCTGGCACCGTCGCCCAGGTTGGTGTAGAGAGTTTACGCGAAAGCAGCCGTGCTTTTGCGTCGGTTGCGCAACAGGTTTCTCCCTCGGTGGTGTTTATCCAGACCGAACGCTCAGTGCAGGCTCAACAGAACCCGTTTTCATCGCCTTTTGGTGACGACTTTTTTGACCGCTTTTTCGGGGAGCCATTCCCAGGCTCACCGCGCCAACAACCTCCTTCTCAGCGACGAGCAGTTGGGCAGGGTTCAGGCTTTGTGTTCAGTGTTGATGAGAGATTGCTGAATGACAAAGCGTACATTTTGACCAACAACCACGTCGTTGAGGGAGCTGATACCATCACAGTCACGTTCAACGATGGCCGTGAATTCGATGCTGAAATTACCGGCACCGATCCACAATCCGATGTGGCCGTCATCGAGATAAGCGGTGAAGACCTTCCAGCGCTTGCCCTTGGTGATTCGGATGACCTGGAAGTAGGCGAGTGGGTTGTGGCAATCGGCAATCCGTTTGGCCTGAGTCATAGCCTGACTGTCGGTGTGGTCAGCGCTTTGGGGAGAACCAGCCTCGGGCTCAGTGATTATGAGGACTTTATTCAAACTGACGCGGCCATCAATCCCGGTAATTCAGGCGGTCCGCTGGTTAACCTGGATGGCGAAGTGATAGGTATCAATACGGCGATCGCCAGCCGCAGTGGCGGGTACATGGGGATAGGTTTCGCCATACCGAGTAACCTGGCTCGCAGCATTGCCGATCAGTTGATGAGTTCGGGTGAAGTAACACGTGGCTATCTTGGCATTGTTATTCAGGATATGACCCCTGACCTGGCTGAGTCATTTGATCTGGATACCACACAGGGAATTCTGGTTGCGCAGGTGTCACCGGATTCCCCAGCCAATGCAGCAGGAATCAAGCAGGGAGATATTATCGTAGCGTATCAGGGGCAGGACGTAACTAGCGTCGGTGCTTTTCGCAACCAGGTCTCTTTGACGTCGCCGGGAACTCAGGCCCGCCTGACAGTAATTCGAGATGGTGACCGGGTTGATCTGAATGTCACACTTGGCGCCCTTGAAGGTGCGCAGGTGGCGACCCAGGACGCGGTAGAAAGTGCCGAACAGATAGGTGTTTCAGTACAAACCATGACGCCTGAACTGGCACGCCAGTTTGACATGGAAGCTGGTCGGGGAGTGGTAGTCACCCAGGTCGTACCTGGATCGGTAGCGGAGACAGCCGGTATTCAGGCTGGTATGGTGATTCTGGAAGTTAACCGTAATTCGGTCACCAGTGCTGAAGAGTTTAACAGTGCGATTGCCTCCGCCAGTGATGAACAACGCGTGTTGCTACTGATCAGGACAAATGGTGGTCAACGGTTTGTGGTGCTGAATTGGTAAATTTACCGTACCCACCTGGTTAATTATCACTGAGGTATTTCCCGTGTCACTGGTCCTGATCCTTTGGCACGGGTATCTGCTTGTTCGCCGCTCTATCGTAAGAAGAGTCGTCAGAAATGTCGTCAGCAGAATCGTCAGAAGAGTCGTCGGAGGGCATTAAGCCTTCCGTGTCACTGCCATCTTTCATGGTCATCAGCTGCTCAAGTTCTTCGCGGGATACATAATCCAGATCCCAGTGGCTGGTGTGGCGATCTTTGACGTCTTCTTTGATTACTCGCTGCTTTTTCTTGTTGGTTTCTGTCATTGCCTGGTCCTTGGGTCGAGACGATGTTAACACGAATAAAACTCCAGTCAGGCATGACCAATCCTTGGAGTCTGGCGCTCTGCGTCAGCGATTGCGTCCAGTGCATTCTTTACCAGCCCACGGGTCAACCCTTCAACGGTTTCATGCGGGGCGTGGATCATCCTGGCCCGAATTGCCAGAGCCATCGACAGCGCCTGTAACACGTCGCCATTACTGGTTTCGCCCATATTGCTGACATCGCGGTTGATTGCCTCCAGTACCACGGTAATGAGTTGACTGACTCGCACCACGCTGCGGGTGTCCTGATGCAGGATAAAGTCGATGTCGAATTGATCGCCGGTGCCGGTGGTGGCGCGATAGGGAAAGGTTTTCAAAGTTGTCCAAGCTCCTCGAGGAAAGTGGGTTTACCGCAGAGAGTCATGTTTGAATACGCCAGTATAGGTCGACCGGATTGTTGGCAGTTTCTTTTTCGTGTGCAGAGATACGCCTGACTCCCAGACAATTAGCTCCCTAAGTAATAAAACCGCTACAATACCGTTCTCGTAATACATACCAACAAGCTTGTAGTGTCGGCTGATAGATACTCTTTTACGACGAGAACATGGCGGGGAAAGCAGGTGCTAAAAAAAGTTGATGAAATTGAACAGGAAGTGCAGGACTACTATGGCAGGGAATTGCAGGGCAGCGAAGACCTGAAAACCAATGCCTGCTGCACCGTCTCGGATATGCCCAGGTCGATCAAGGATGGCCTGAAAAATATTCACGAAGAAGTCGTCAGTCGTTACTACGGCTGCGGATTGACCATTCCGACTCACATAGACGGTTTAAGAGTGCTGGACCTGGGCAGTGGCGCGGGCCGGGACTGCTATCTTCTGGCCCAACTGGTGGGCGAGAAGGGCTCCGTGCTCGGTATCGATATGACTGCTGAACAACTTGAGGTAGCCAACCGTCACCTGGAATGGCATAGAGACAGGTTCGGTTATCGTCAATCCAATGTCAGTTTCGCCAAAGGAAATATCCAGGACCTGCAGAGTGCCGGTGTGCAATCGGCGGATTTCGATGCAATCGTTTCCAACTGCGTGGTCAACCTGGCAGCGGACAAGGAAGCAGTGCTTAGCGAGGCTCATCGGGTTTTAAAGGAAGGTGGCGAGTTTTATTTCTCTGATGTCTATTGTGATCGTCGAATTCCTGCAGAATTAGTAAACGATCGGGAGCTTTACGGTGAATGTCTCAGTGGTGCCCTGTATTGGAATGATTTCTTCAGTCTTGCCAAGCGGGTTGGATTTTCCGATCCGCGCATCGTGGATTCACGCCGACTGACGATTGAGAACGAATCGGTTTTACGCAAAACACAGGGCTTCCGTTTTTATTCGGTGACCCACAGGCTGTTTAAGCTGCCGGATCTGGAGCCCGCTTGTGAAGATTATGGTCAGGCGGTCAAATACCTGGGTGGCGTAGTAGAGCAACCACACAGATTCCAGTTGGATGATCATCATCTTTTCGATAAGGACAAAGTGGTGCCCGTCTGCGGGAATACCTGGATGATGCTTGCTCACACTCGTTATCGATCATTCTTCGAGTTCTACGGTAGTTTCGATGAACATTTCGGCATCTTTCCCGGTTGTGGCACTGATCTTCCGTATCAGGAAAACCCTATTGAAAAATCAACGCCCGCCTCTGGCGCAAGCTGTTGCTGAAACACCATGAGTTCTGATCTGCCCAGTGCGCAAAAAATTCCGCTTTCGAAACTAAAGTTTGTCGATGCGGAATTAACCGCTAATGGCGAAATCCGTGCTTCAGTGGATCCCAGGGACCTTGAAACCTTGTGGATCAATACTGGCAGTCTCTGTAACCTGTCCTGTGAAAACTGTTATATCGAGTCGACGCCGACCAACGACCGTCTTTCGTATATCAGTGTACTGGAAGTCGCCGCCCTGCTGGATGAGGTCGGGGCGGAGGACTTTAAAACCCGAGAGATCGGTTTTACCGGTGGAGAACCGTTCCTCAACCCGGACATGTTATCTATACTCGGGCTTTGCCTTGAGCGTGGTTTTCAGGTGCTGGTGCTCACCAATGCCATGAATACCATGATGCGCAACAGTGCTGTGCTCGAGGATCTTCATGCCCAGTTCGGAGATCAGCTTAAACTACGGGTATCTCTGGATCACTACACGGAAAAATTGCACGCTAAAGAGCGAGGTAAGCGTTCCTGGACGCCCGCCATCCGGGGCTTATGCTGGCTGTCTGAACAGGGGTTTTCATTCAGTATTGCTGGTCGAACGTTCTGGGGTGAGGATGAGTCAGTCATGCGAGAGGGATATGCGGATCTCTTTGCATGTGAAAATATTAAGCTTGACGCCTTTAGCCCGCTTGATCTGGTGCTGTTTCCTGAAATGGATGTTGGTGTTGATGTGCCAGAGATCACTACAGACTGTTGGGGGATTCTAGGCAAAGACCCGGCTGATATGATGTGCGCCACATCAAGAATGGTCGTAAAGCACAAAGGTGATGAGCACCTGTCCGTAATGGCCTGTACGCTTCTGCCTTATGATCAGCGCTTCAATCTGGGCAAGACTCTCAAAGAGTCCTGGCGCAGTGTAAAACTCAACCATCCTCATTGTGCCAAGTTTTGTGTGCTGGGCGGTGGCAGCTGTTCCCAGTAGTTATCCCCAGGCAGTTTACGAAAACCTTTAGCCGTGTTTGTCCTGGTTTACCGGAACCGCCTGGGCTTTGAGCTCAAGCCGGCGTTGCCTTTTTGCTCGTCGCGACATCATGTTCAATCCCTCGATGAAGGCCGAGAAAGCCATTGCCGCGTAGATGTAGCCCTTCGGAACATGAGCACCCATTCCATCGGCAATCAGAGTGGTACCGATAAGCAACAGGAAGCCCAGCGCCAGCATCACGATGGTGGGGTTGGCATGAATAAAGTCGGAAAGTGGATCAGCGGCCAGCAGCATGGCAGTAACCGCGATGATGACTGCCAGAACCATCACCGGGATGTGATCACTCATACCGACTGCAGTGATGATGCTGTCAATCGAGAATACCAGATCCAGTACCAGGATCTGAGCTACTACCGCGGTAACATTGACAGTAACGACATTTCCGCTGTTGCCATCTTCATCCGGTTCCGGATCCACGTGCTCATGAATTTCCTTGGTGGCTTTCCAGACCAGGAACAGGCCGCCTGCAATAAGTATCAGATCGCGCCAAGAATAGCTGTGTTCGAAAAGCGTGAACAGCGGATCGGTAAGCTGTACGATAATCGCGACCGTGGCCAGTAACAGCAGGCGCAGTATCAAGGCGCCACCTATTCCGATCTTGCGCGCCCTGGAACGCTGATCTTCAGGCAGTTTGTTAGACAGGATGGAGATAAAAATCAGGTTGTCGATGCCCAGCACTACTTCCATAATCGTAAGAGTGGCAAGGGCTACCCAGGCAGCAGGGTCAGTCAGCAGGGATAAGAGATAATCCATGGGCCAATGTTACTTATAGACTGCCTGCCTGTCAGCCATCCTTCCCATTTAATCTTCAGGAACCTCAGAATAACTGTGAAAATACTCTGGAGGCTCCTTCGGGCCTGGCCTGTCGGGCACCGCTGCGTTATTGTCGCGCTTGGTAAGGGCTCGGCCATTACCTGCGCACGACGCCTGGCGCGAGCAGAGAATCAAGTTCTGTTGCCAGTGCTTCTGTTTCTGTGAGCTGGCTGAACAGACTGTCCAGGGCCTCACCCGTTGCCGCACCGAGAATCGTGCCCAGCACGAAGCCTCGGTGTACGTTGTCACCCCCAAGATTGGAATTGGCTATCAGGCCTTGTAGAGGGTTTTCAAGATACCGATAGGCGAGAAACTGCACCCCGGGCCACGAACCGGAAATATAGCAGGCAGGTGAAAATCGCCCACCAATCACATCGAGGTCACTTCGGCTTTTTGCATTGATTTCGGCGAGGTTAATACCGACGCTGTTTTTCGCACATGCGGACAGCAGGTCGCGTGCTTCCGTCAAGTCACAACATCGACTCAGGTCGTCGAGCAAAGCAACATAGCTTTGACAGACGGCAGCAAGTGACTGGTCGGGATGGGTAAGCGTCAGATGCTGTAAACAATGTTCCTGAATAGTTTCCAGTGAGCCACCCTGCAGACGTTCTGAAAATACCAGGGGCGCGATTGTCACCAATCCGCCTATGGAAGCAGTGTCATGAGTAACCGCTCCGCACAGCTCTGGTGACTTACCGTCTTCCAGGTTGGCAAAAAAACCGCGGTGGTAAGATTCAGCATAGGTATCAGGATGTCGGGGTGTATCGGCAGTCATAAACTCGATGTAGTCAGACAGAAACCGGTCTTTCTCATAACAACCTCCGCTAGCGACAAGCGTGCGAAGCAACACCCTGGCGCAGTGTGCGTTCAAGGTGTTCTCGCCAGCCTGCATTCCATGATGGTAGTGCCGATTGCTCTTACCCCAGAATTTTTGCCTGCCCTTGAGGATCACATCCCCGACGATTTCTCGCCTGGCATTGCCGGATTGTGACAGTCGGCGTCCACCCTGCCGTGTGGAATGAAGCGACATGATTGATGAAGGATGAAATGCTGGAGCGGCTTCAAATTGTTTGATGCCGCCGGGAAACTGCCTGATGATGTCCATCGGGTTGTAAAACCAATGTACGGGCATTGCCAGTGCGTCTGCAACAAAGGCATTTTTAAGGGCAGCGATTGCTCGCTGCTGCAGTAATTCGAAATTTTGCATGGTAATCGTTTCGGCTGCTGGCAATGACTGACTTGCCTGCCAATACGTAAGTCCGATTACCTTGGATTGGCGTCATCGTTAAGAGAATCGATGAAGCCGCTTTCTTTCAGTTCCTGCATCAGGCTGTCATCGTAGAAGTCTTCGGGCTGGTACTGACGCATGGCGTGGGAGTCATGGATGCGCATGGTATTTTCTATGCCCTGGTAACAGGGGAAGGGCTCACGTCGAACATAGTCCGCCCGCTGATATCTTTCTCTCGCCATATCCGGGTCGGGAAAACCATACCAGCGCTGGGCGATTTCAATCGCCAGTTCAGGCTGGTCATGGAAAATAGCCAGTCCTTCCAGTACGGCTTGCAGAAATCGTCTTGCCGCTTCTCGATTGTTGCCCTGTTCCAGCCAGCCAGGCTCTATCATCGCTGTATTGCCAGCCAGTTCTTCACCTTCCCAGGAGCGTGTGTCTTCAATGATAGTAAACCCCCCTCGAATCGCAGCTTCGTAAGTTTCATCGCCACCGACAACGGCATCCAGTCGGCCGTTGCGCAGGTATTCGAGATTACGGCCCTGTTCCAATATAGAAATATCGAACTGGCGGTCCCAGCCCATACGTTCAACAAGACGATGCGCGGCAAAGGCGGATGTGGTTCGTAAGGCATTGACGCCGATATGTCCCCCTTTAAGATCTTCCAGCTCCGCAATCCCTTCACGGACAACAACGAAGTAACGAAGACTGCAGTCTGTCGAGGCTATCGCTATCCGCTGTGGCCAGTCAGCCTGATCCGTGTGGCGATACATGCTCGGTGTGAGACCGTCCACATGGATGTCCGGATAGGGGCGGGCGACCAGACCCAGTCGACGCTGTATCCGAGTCAGTAGAGGTGCACGAGGAATCCTGCCTCCTTCAAATTCCGGTGGCTGCAGCTGGAACTCGATATCAAGGCCGTACTTCCTGTACAGTCCCTGGTCCTGTGCGATGACAAACGGCAGCTTGCTCATGCTGCGTCCCTGGACAAAAACTACCAGGGGAAGCAGGTCCTCGTCATCCGCGGAACATGAAGGTAGCAGAAAGATAATCAGTAAAAGTACGCCAAACCGTTTTACGGATCTTCTCTGGCGAACTGACATGGAAGTGTTCATTATTCAATTCCTTTGAAGGATGGTGGTGTTAATTCAGTTCCTGAAAAAGTTCTGTTGAGGAAATTCGATCTTCTATATCCCGCACCACTCTATTGTATGCCGGTTCGCCGACACCGCCGAACCTGGCCAGGAACTCTGCCTCGGCCATGAATTCCGGCAGATCGCGAAACTCCGCCATGAACAGATCTTCCGATGGCTGTTCGAGTAACTTACTTTGCAGTGTTGTCGCAGTTGCCGGACCGATTGCCAGTTCCGCAAAGCGTACCCCGGTACGGTCAGCGCCTAGATCGGTAAAACTGAAACCTGAGCCTCCCTGTGAGTCATCCAGTTCTTTGAGCAGGCCTATTGTGTCCGCCAGGCTCGAGCCTGTGCTGACAGTCAATGCGGCTGATACCAGGAAGTGCTGAGCAAAATCGTGCCTGTCAGACAGAGTCAGTCGATGCCGGCTTGGTCGGGTTACGGTGTCGGTTGGCATTCCCAGTACGCGTGGGACATTGATGCCCATGATATACATGGCTGTGACCAGTATCGCGGCGCGATTTTCTTCAATCGGGTTTCCTCCGCGCGACTGGGCAAACTGGATCATCGGCACCAGAATAGAATTCAGCGATGTTACATTTGGCAGGCTTCTTGCCCGGGAAATACTGGACAGGTTTCGCGCATGGGCCAGTAGCCTCTCCTGCTCATCCTGGGAAACCAGAAGATTACGTCCGCGTTCAGAGATCTGCTCGACCAGGTCTGGCTGCCACTGGTAAACCACATTGACCTGGTCAGGTGAAATGCTGAAGCCATTGATAGCGTCCAGTGCCGCACTGTATTCTGGAAATCGCTGTAACAGTTTATGCATCGACTGAGCGATAAAATCGGCGATCTGACCCGGTACAGGCAATCCCCCGATTTGCAACTCATCGACTACCAGGGCGCTGCCCCATTGCGACAGGCCCAATTGAACGTTGAGATATTCACCCAATGGGTTATCCATCAAGCGAGCTGTCATTGTTGCGGTGGCTCGATTGTCTGCCAGATTGATATCGACAGCTCCGCCCCTGAATCGGCTGAGCCCATAGTTCATCAGCAACTCAAGGTCTGAATCACTTACCGTGAAAGCAGTTACTGTGCCTGGCTGGAGCCTGCGAGGATCGGAGTTTTCCATAAATGCCCGGGCGCGACGGACATCTTCAACTGAGATTTCAGCGGCGTTTTCCAGCAACGGGTCGTTCTGCAAAATCAGGAAAACTGAGAAAAACGACCCGATCATTGCTACCAGGACCAACAACAGTACCAGTCGAACCACAAATTTCACGAGCGACTTCTACCCCTGTGTTCGAGTATGGGAGGAGGACAATATACCGCAAAGGTGGGAAACTGTCGCTTGTTCAGCCGTCTTGGCTGTTGTCGCGCCAGGCGTGGTAAATGGAGGTCACATCGGTGCGCCACTGCGCAGAGATAGCGGTGATGGCCAGCGCTTCCAGATTTGTCAGGGTAACTGCTAACGCAGCTATGCGCAGGGGCCAGACTGACCAGTCGGTAAACAGCGCAATAACGGCCACAGCAGTCAAGAACCAGGAAGTTTTAGCGGCGCGGGTGTGGTAACTGGGCCAGCGTTGGTATTTCCAGAAACCCGCCAGTGTTGATGCCAGGTAGCTGCCCAGTGCCAGCAATACCCAGGACATTTCCGTCCTGAGTACCTCGTTGTAAATGACGACAACACCAAATATCAGGGCTGCATACAGCGCTGCATCCGCCCAGCTGTCGAGGCGTGCGCCGAATACCGACCTTTGATTCAGCAGTATTGCCAGCTTACCATCCAGCCAGTCGGTTGCCGCCAAGAACAGGAAGACCCAAAGGAACAGCTCGTTACGATCCTGCAGGGCGATGGGTATCAGAAAGAGGGAACCGATTAGTCGCACCAGGCACAACAGGTTGGGAATTGTCAGCAATCGGTTGGAAATTTCCGGTTGCGCTGCTACTGCATTGTCTTCCTTGTGCTGATCGCTCATCAAGACAACCACCAGCTGAGAAAATACACGTAGACAGGCGCAGTCATCGTGAGGCTGTCCACCCGGTCAATGACACCTCCCATTCCAGGTAGTAACTTGCTGCTGTCCTTCACGCCGGAGTCCCGCTTGATGGCGGACATGTTGATGTCGCCAAAGAAACCGGCGAATGAGATAAGTATGGCGATCAGTACGGGTGCGACGATTGGCTGCAGCGAATCCGTAAGCCCAATTGGCCCGGGTTGTTGTCCAAGACCGGTCAGCCAGGGGGCGATAATCGGGGCAAGTATCACAATAACCAGCATGCCACCAAAAAATCCCTCCCAAGTCTTATTGGGTGAGATCACCGGCGAGATACGGTGTTTCTTATGAGAACCGAACAATCTGCCTATTACAGCCTGAAAGATATCGTCACATTCGGTAAGTATGACCAGGAACAGGAACCAGCCTGCCGGGCCGATGGGCCCGCTCGAAGTTGCTGGCAGTGCCATTAGAAGCGCGGCGTGGGAAACACCGTAACCAAGGAAGAGGATGCCCCACAGTAATGCGCCTGCAGAACGGATATAGCCCTTCGGTTCTCCTTTCACAAGCAATGAGATTGCCACTACGAACAATGCGGAAAGTGGCAGGAAGAACGGGAACAGAGTAAGAGATCCGGTAAGTATCACCAGGTAATTGAGCACGATCAGGCCATAGCCTGCATTGATTGCCGGTCGGTCTTCGGGGCGGGGTCGGTACATCCGGGTAATTTCGTACCAGGCGATACAGCTTGCTGTTCCCAGTAACAGACAAATACCCAGTCGTCCGCCCAGTAATCCCATACTCACGGCAATGGCCAGCATCCACCATGTTCTCAGGCTGGCCAGGCGTTTGCGCCTGGTTTCCTGTTCAGCGTTCCGCAGAGCAATAAATCGAACGATGGTGCCTGCTATCAGACTGCCCAGCAGGACGCCGATAGCCCAGAAGAGTGCGGGTTCGGGGGAGGTGATCATGGTGTCTCCTTGGCAGTTTTCTGGATGGTGGCATCGTGCGCGTGGACATCGTCCATGGGAATGCCGAATCGCCCTATGAAAAACCTTACCAGGGGAGGCAGGAAAGCACATCCCACCAGGGCGATGATCAAAGGCATATCGATAAAAGCTTCAGGACCCATTGCAGAGAGCTCGTCAAGTGACGGAAGGCGAAGTCCCACGTACACCCAGATTATGTTTGCCGGCAACAGGCCGACGGCCGTGGTCCATAGAAATGTCCAACTGCGAACACGGCTGGCGCCGCTGACCGGATTTACGATGGAATAGGGGGCATGTGCCATTCTTAGGGTCAAAAGATAAAAGGCACCTTCCTTTTCCAGGTGTTTGTTCATCAGTGTGAGAAACCTGGCGTAGCGCCGCTCAATGGCCTCCTGAAACAGATACCGGCTGAGATAAAAAATAATCATCGCGGCAATAGTCAGACCGATAGTTACAATAGTGACTCCCTGCCAGAATCCGAACAACCACCCGTAAACGATTCCTTTGCCGCCGGTGCCGGGCACCAGTGATAGCACAAAGTAAATGCCGAAGCCGATAAAGAACGACTGCCAGGGATTGGCAGAAATAGCCTGACGAACCCGCTGTTCCTGTTCAATCAGCACATCAATGGAGGCGTAGTTATTGATATACCAGGCCAATGTTACCAGGGCCATGATCGAAATAGCGAAGACCATCGGCTTACGCAGGTTCCTGCGCGGCAGCGACTGAGTCACTACGTTGACTCCCCGTACACATGGATGTCGGTGTCGAACGAGCGCCCCTGGCGGGGGAATATATGCTTGCTGACCGGCGCGAACTTGCCGGCCTCCTCGTAATAGAGGAAGTGAGTGACAGTCAGGGTGTCTTCACCTGCATCGATGACATTGAAGGTATTTTCGTCCCGCTCGCGGCCTGTACCGCGACTTGATGTTGTTGTTCCACATTGGACAATTATCACGCCGCGATCGCGGTGATGTCCGGGAAAGAAATCCAGTGAATTTCCAATATAGGCTCGATGCAAGTGTCCACCCAGGATCATTTCCACCTTTTGTTCGACAAAGCAGTCGATGGCCCGCCGTGTTTTCGGCATGCCAATGTCGATTACCTTGTCATGGCCTGGAGCAAAGTGATGGTGTGCTACTACGATTCGAACCTTGTCCTGCGGTGCCGAGGCAAACGATTCCTTCACATGATCCAATTGATCAAGGTATATCCTGCCATTGGAAATACTGCGCCGCGGAGCGGTTGAGTCAAGACCCACCAGTAATACATTGCCCACTTCAAGCACTGGATTCAGGTCATCACAGATAATTTCACGGTACAGTGCGTGAGGTTTGAAGAGCCGTTCAAATACACGATAGAGAGGGATATCGTGGTTACCGGGTATCACCAGCATGGGGATATGGGAAAGGCGATCAAAAAATTCGCGGGCTTCCTCGAACTGATCACGCTTGGCCCGCTGAGTCAGGTCGCCGCTGACCACCACTGCGTCAGGATTGAGATCGGGAATTGTCTGCATGAGTGCGTCAGCCACTTTTGCCACAAATGGCGGGCCAAAGTGCAGATCGGAAATTTGCAGTATCCTGGTTGTTGCCACGTTCGGCTGTCCTCTATGCGGTTTGAATGTGTGCAGCGTCAAAGGTCTGCAATGCGGCTGTAACAGTGCCATATAGCTGGTATTTCGGCAATTGAGCTACATCAACTGAGTGCCGCCATCTTTGACTTTTAGTGATGTACCAATAAGGGCCAGGGGGATGCTTTCACAATCAGGTAAGTATATACCCGGACTGCAGGTTTTCCGGAGAAAAATGCCGAAGAAAAAATGCCGAATCAAGCTGCCGGAGAAAGATATCTGGAGAAAGACATCCGGAAAAAATTTCTTGGTAATAGAGTGTACAGCGCCGTTGCAGAATATGCAGACGCCGTCGAAAAAACAGTTCGTTGATCCTGCCCAGACAAGTCCAAGCATCGCCTTGGAAATCACCCTTTTTCCAGTGAGTGTTACTGGCCACGCAACGCCGCGATGCGTTTTTCCAATGGCGGATGGCTCATGAACATTTCAGCGAAGGCTCGTTTGCCACTGATACCAAACGCTACCAGTTGGCCATTGAGCTGGCTGTCCATCTGGTTGCTTCGTAGCCGTTCCAGGGCGGCAATCATTTTTTCGCGACCGGCCAGCTGTGCACCACCACTGTCGGCTCTGAATTCCCGGTAACGGGAAAACCACATAACAATAATGCTGGCGAGCACGCCGAACACGGCCTGAAAAGCCATCACTGTCATGAAGTAGGCCATCGCACTGTTGCTGCCGCGATTTACGATATTGGCTACCACGCGGGCGAAGAAATAGACAAAAGTATTTAATACACCCTGAATCAGCGTCAGGGTAACCATGTCGCCGTTGGCGATGTGGCTGATCTCATGACCCAGTACTGCCTCAGCCTCATCGGCAGTCATATTGCGAAGCAGCCCGGTACTGACTGCAACCAGGGCATTATTGCGATTGGCGCCGGTGGCAAACGCATTGATCTCCGGTGAATCGTATACCGCGACTTCCGGCATGCCGATGCCTGCCTGTTGCGCCTGCATTTTAACGGTATCTACCAGCCAGGTTTCATGCTGGTTACGTGGCTGCTCAATGACGTGGGCGCCAACACTTCGCTTGGCAATGAATTTGGACATCCACAAGGAAATAAATGAACCGCCCATGCCGAATACCGCACACATGAACAGCAATCCGCCATAACTGCTTTGGTCCAGGCCCAGTGCTGGCATCAGGAAGCTGAGCACGATACCCAGAACGATCAGTATTGCGAAGTTAGTGGCTACAAACAGAAAGATACGTTTCATGAAAAACTCCAGTACAAGGTCGCAACCAATCTATATCGGTATACATTGGATATTATGGCGACTATTTCTGTAATTCCAAGACCGGTAAAGGCGAATATACCTTCAGCTGGTGGCTTTTAGAGCGTTGACAGGCGGTTGCCAGCCTCTTGTCTTTAAATCACTATCATGCCAATTTAGCGTCATTCTCAGATTACTATGGGAATTTGTTGGCTGTCTGTTGGCCAATTGCAGGCCTTCTGTACTGGCCTTCAGTACTCGCCTTAAGTAAAGGTAACGAGAATTTAGCAAAAGGAGATCATTCGATGTCAGGGTCAATCAAAAGTATGTTGTGGGTAATTGGCATGATTTTGCCCGTAGCACTTTCTGCCCAGTACGATGAGCCTGATTGGGACATCGTTGAAGAAGAAACGCTCAATCATTTCCGTGCACTTTTACAGTTCGATACCAGTGATCCGCCCGGTCGGGAACTGCCGGCTGCCGAGTATTTACGTGATGTTCTGGAGGCAGAAGGTATCCCGGTGGAAATGCTGGCAGTCGACCCTGAACGGCCCAACGTGTTGGCGCGGCTGGAGGGTTCCGGTGCAGATGAGCCATTGTTGATCATGGCGCACACTGACGTGGTGAATGTAGATCCCGAGAAGTGGATTTTTCCGCCATTCAGCGCCACGGTTGATGAGGGGTACGTATACGGTCGCGGCGCCGTCGATGACAAGGACAATCTTACCGCGGCGCTAATGGTGATGATTTACCTGAACCGGCTCAATATCCCGCTGGCACGTGATGTCATTTTTCTGGCCGAATCCGGTGAGGAGGGGGCTACCCAGTACGGCATCGAATTCATGGTCAACAATCATTTCGACAAGATTAACGCCGAGTTCTGCCTGGCTGAAGGTGGGGGTGTGACACGAGTTAATCGTGAGGTGCAGTACGCCTCCGTGCAGACAGTTGAAAAAATCCCTTATGCAGTAGAGCTGGTGGCCACCGGGGTAGCGGGCCATGGATCCGTCCCCCTGCAGACCAACTCAGTCACCCGGCTGGCCAGGGCAGTGGCGGCCATTGCTGACTGGCGCACACCCATCCGGCTTAATGAGACTACCGCTGCCTATTTTGAGCGCCTGGCAACCATCTCTCCAGCTGCTGATGCCGAGCGTTATGTGGCAGTGCTGGATCCGGGGAGAGTAAGTGAATCTGATGAGTATTTTCTCGCAAATGAACCACGCCATGCTTCCATGTTGCGCTCGTCGCTGTCGCCCAACATCTTCGATGCCGGCTATCGCATCAATGTCATTCCTTCCGAGGCTCGCGCCCGGGTCGATTTTCGCGCTTTGCCGGACGAGAACATCCCCGAGTTTCTTGATGAAATTCGCCGTGTGGTCAACGACCCTGCGGTCGATGTCAGTCTGGGTGAGCGCAATACCAGGCCGCCTGGTCAGGCCAGGCTCGATACACCGGCCTTTGCTGCCATTGAAGCCAATATCAACAAGCACTACGGCGTTATTACGCTGCCAACCATGAGTACTGGAGCGACTGATATGGCCTACTTGCGCAATGCAGGGATTCAGTGTTACGGAATCGGGCCGGCGATCGATCGGGAAGACGGACCACTGGGCTTTGGTGCCCACAGTGACCAGGAGCGTATTCTGATCAGCGAACTGAATCGTTTTGTGCGTTTCAACTGGGATGTGGTATTGGAGCTGGCAGCGGAATAGTTGAGAGCTACTAATATTTCTGATTTCACGCCTGGGCGGGCCTGGTATTGGTTTTTCTGGACCTTAATTCGGTCATAGGAAAAGCCTGATCCAAAAAGCGCGCTCAACAACAAAGAGGTAAAGCTGACACCCTTAAAAGGTAGCTAGCCTTACCGCTTTGTTGTTGAGCGCGCAGTACTGAAAATGCATCAGTAGTTGCGATGGTCGCCTCTATAATGGTCTTCAGTCAACCAGGGAGCCAGCAGGCCATGCCGGCCCGGACCGCAGCTGGTTCACCGGCCTGTGACCCCGGTACACAAATTTCTGCACCCTTTTACCTTCATAAGTTTCCGTGGTGTAAAAATTTCCCACGGAGTCAGTGACGATGCTGTGGGTTCCATAGAACAGGCCGGGCTGCCGACCTCCCTCACCCAACACGTACATGACATTGAGGGAGTCCCGCTCAAGGATATGCACGACCATGTTGGAGCCGTCAGCCAGGTAAATGAATTCCTGGTCGTCATCGTGCGAAAAAGCGATATCCCAGGTGGCGCCGGCTCCAACTGTGTTAGCTGCGACCTGTGCTTCCTTTATAAAGGTACCATCGGGTCGAAAAACCTGTATGCGGTCAGCACCACGGTCGCAAACGTAGATCAGGCCATCATTCGAAGGCTCGGCACAGTGAACCGGGCCCACAAACTGGTTAGGTAAGGATTCTCCAGGTGTGTAGCGAATGAAATCATCATTCGGTTGATTACCATACGCCCCCCAATAGCGCTTAAAGGCACCTGTTGCGAGATCGACTACAGCGACTCGCTTATTGCCGTAACCATCGGCGAAATAGGCCTCTGAAGATTCGGCGTCAATGGCGATCTCGGCAACACGGCTGAAGTGTGTGGTGCTGTTGCTATCAATGTCCTCGCCCGGCAGGCCAATCTCCCGCACAAAGCGTCCCTCGCGAGTGAAAACCAATACGTGCGAATCTCCGCCGCCGTTACCACCAATCCAGACGTCGCCATTGGGAGCGATCTCGATGCCATGGTTGGAGGCTGGCCACGTGTAGCCGGGGCCCGGTCCTCCCCAGGCGTTTACCACTTCGCCCTGAGGATTGAATTCGATGATCGGTGGTGCTGGAGTGCAGCAAGAGGCTATGTTGTTGTCTATACCAATCTCTTGGGTGGCAAAGTTGGCGTCATCATTACGGTGCACAATGTACACATGGTCACGCTCATCGACGGCTACACCGATCGTGCTGCCTAGAATCCATTTGTTAGGCAGTGGCTGTGGCCAGAATGGATCTACTTCGAAGTACGGTACCAATTGCTCATGATTGTCAGCCACAGCACCTTGCAACGTGTATTGCCCCCAGCCGAACGTAACAAAAAGCAATGCCAGCGAGCCAAGACCGAGAAGTGTTTTCTTCGTATTATTCATAAAATATTCCTTCGAGTTAGGAAGTGCATGGTCTAGCGGTAATCGGGTTACGAGTTTGATTGTTCCAATGACATCGTGATCGAGTTCCTGTTGAGGGTCCTCACGAGCTTCAGTATAAAAGTCAGAACAGGCACCAAGCGCTGACAAAAAACCGGATCGTTTACTAACTTGTAATAACCTCCTGCATTGGCTTTAAAAGATTGGTCGCTCGGAATTCGGCCGACGGCAACCCGTAATTTAAAACAATTGCACGATCAGGTTTTACGTACCTATAGCCCTTTCCGTCGTTTCAGCGACTTGAGTGAACCGGAGCCTAAGATTCAGGCTTACCTCACATTGACACTGATGTATTCATAAGTGGACTTGCCACCGTCAAATGCGCGTACGCGAAGTTGATATTCACCAGGCTCAGTGAAAGTAATCTCGGTGGTGGATCTGCCATCAACAACTTCAGCAAATAGTGGCTCGGTGGTGATGCTGGCTGGCCCTCGCCATACACTGTAAGAAACAGTAAGCTTGTCGCGAGGGGCCACTGGTTTTTCTTTCATGCCCCTCACATTAGTTTGCAGATGTGGAACGTTGGTTGGAATTTCCAGTGCGCCCTCGGGTCGTGTTAGAAGCGGTGTTCTGTTCCATTCGTTCACTTGTCTGGGCTCATCACTCTCCGGTTCGGGTTCCGGCAGCCCATCGTCTGTCACGGAGGCGGTTAACGCAAGCTTGGCGGGCAAACTGACCGACGTCGCGCTCAGGACACGTAATTCGGGTGGCTGGTTGGCCAGCACTTCAGGATCCGGGGTATAACCGCCGTATTCATCAATTTCCCACTCCGCTTGCAACCAGCCGATAGCTTCCAGCGTCTGCCCCTGGGAGGTGAGTCGCCAGACGATTTCGCGATCGCCGAAATCTGCTGGCACGTTCACGGTGAAAATATCCCGGTTGTTGCGGGTATGAAAATAGGTAGGCTGGGTCTGGATGTTATCCAAACCGGCCATGTCGATGAAGTTATCTGCCCCGATGGGGATATGTACTTCATCCGAGTAATTCCGGTTTAGATAGCCAAAATGCATATCGAAACTACCGTCCTCATTTCGCGACCAGCCCTGGAATATGGGCTGGATAGTCTGGCCCTGGTCATACTTGAGTTGAAGAGGCAGGTGATCCCGTTGCGCCATCGCCGTTTGGAACGGGCCGCAAAGGGCTACCAGGATGAAGAATCCAATAAATCTGTAAACAATAGGTTTTGACATGATATTACTCTCCGGCATAAGAACAGGGTTTTTACCTAGTGCAGGTACATGTTTGATAAATACCCAGAGCCATTTGTGCTTTGCATTCTTGTTATTAGAGAAATACTTTTATTCCGGATCAGGGTATGAGAACGGGTTGCCCGCCTAGGGTGTTGGCAATCGTTCTGTTGCCCATCGCTGATTATGTGTAGTTTCTATTTCGGTCTTTATTTTTGTTTCTTCTATTTTGTTTCTTCTAGAGGGTAAGGCGGATACCTGGTCTTAAATGACCGGATATCCGCGCTACTGCTGCCAATCTACTCTCCAGAGGAAGAAGCAATACCGCTCATCAACGTCCTGCGGCGCTCCAGTTCGGCAACATACTGCTCATCGGTCATCGAGTACCAACCGAGCCAGGCGAAACTCATTTCATCGATGGTTCGGCCACCATCCCCGGTCCAGTTCCTCGCGTCATGGTTGCCGGGATTGCTTGCAGTATTGTCGAAGAAACTGATCAGATGTGCCACGGTGCCAGCCGGTACCATTGGAGCAACATCATCGTCGTAGTTGTAGATGGTATGCCAGTTGTAATCCCAGTGGGCGCAACTGATCACTTCGGTTTTGGCGGTGGCACCGTCAGACGGGTAAATCAGCTCCAGGCACTGGTAGGATCCCAATCCATGCATGTGCGGCTGAAATGCCGTAATAGTGGCGTTGGTGTGAAAGTAGACATAGCCATCGGTGCGTACCACTTCGCCAGCCGGAATATCGATCAGACTCTGGCGCTGGGCCAGTTGCTTGGACCAGCGGCGATACTCGGGCTCGTAACCTTCGGGGTGGAACACAATCCCCAGCTCTACCTTGGCATTCGTCTCCACGCCAACGGGATGCATATGGTACGACAGGCGTACCTCACTATCCGGGGGAAGCAGCACACCGGAGTTGTCTGGGTAAATTTCGGCGCTTTTACCTGACGCGTACTCAACCAGGAACTGATCTTCTGCTGGGTTAGTTCTGTCATTGTCGCTGGAAGCATAAGACAGGGCGTGGTGCACAACCCGGCGTGAAGCATCGTCCACTGCGCGTGTCTGAATTGCCTTGATGTATCGGCCTTCGGTCATTTTGCCGATCAAGTCGGTAGAATAAATATCGCCAAACAAGTCCGGTCCACTGGCGGGTACAGTATATTCCCAGGAAACCACTAAATCCGGTTCCCCGATGCTCCATGCGGTCGCATCGGCAAACTCTCTTGGCGGAGGCAGGTCGGCTGGATTTCCCTCCGGTGCACCGGCCTCGACCCAGGCGGATATCATCGCAACTTGCTCATCGCTCAGCGCACGGTCATTCTTAAACTGCTGAATGCCAATAGTGCGGTCGATATGCCAGGGTGGCATGAGTCTTTCGACGACTTTCAACTGAATCAGTGGCGCCCAGGGCCTCACCTCTTCGTAGGTCATCAAGGGCATCGGAGCGATCCCCTGCGCACGGTGGCAGTCCTGACAGTTCTCCTGCAGAATGGGCATGATGTCACGGGAAAAAGTGATCTGCTGATCGCTGCTTTGGGCAAAAGCAGATAGTGAGGCTAGAAATGTTGCCATTCCAAGCACGGCGGTCGAGATGGCTCCCCGCGCGTGTAAGTTGCGACAGCTGGTAGCTTTCATAGCTAAACTCCTGAAGTTTCGGGCTGTTGAGTTAAAATATCGAATAGCCGTTAGCGCTAAATGGGACATGACCTGCAGAAACCGCCCACGCTCGCTGGTTTTTCTGGTTTTTTATCAGTTAACACTTTATAAGGTTAACACTCTATAAGAAGTTAACCTTTTAGCTGTTTAAAATCTGCCACTAACTGCCTTTTGTGTCAAGCGCTGCGCTGCAGGAGTCCGGTATTCCGGCGGCAAGGTAAAAGGTAGGAATCCGGCGGTCGAACCGGATTGTCATGCAGTATTGTGGGGCAGAGCGAGCGAGAAGCTTCTGCTTGCATCCCGCGGCAGGGGCCTGTCGTGAGAATGCCCGATGTAGCCCGGGCCGAGAGGGTCGGGTCGGTAGCACTGCACTATGCGGTCTTCTCCAATGTGGACAGGCTAATCCGTTAAATTAGCCTGTCTGGTCAATTGAAATCCCCGTTGTGACCAGGAACGCAGGAACCTGGAGCGAGTATTCCAGGCCTTCAGGGCCTTTTCCCGGTCCTTTTTGAGCACCGCCTCGGCTACTCGCAGTCTGGTTTTATGGTTAGTCTCAATAATTTTCTGGGTTTCTTCGAGAGTCGCGGTTGTGTGACTCATGCTGACTTCGTTCCAAAGGATCCTGGCAAAAAGTTCCAGCAGGGCGTTCTGCGACATCTGCCCCAGCAGCGACATTAGTTCTGTTGATGTCTTGAACGACTCTTCTGTTGATACTTGCGTGTTCGAGCCCTTACGTTGTTTCTCAACATATTGCTCTAATTTTTCCCAGAGTGCAGGATCTTTGCAAGTTACCGCTTCTTCGAGAATTTTGGTTACGATAGGGTCGGCGCAATCCATAAACATGTCATTGCTGTTCAGGTCTCTTGACGACAGGTACTGACTGGCTGACTTGATTGCGGTCTCAATACTGGGTCTGCGGGTGAAATAACCACCGCCCTTGCCAGGCTTGATCGTTAATAATTGCTCATGTTCAAGCATGCGAGCTGTCTGGCGCAGGGTAGGAAGGCTTACACCAATTTCCGATGCCAGGTCCGCTTCCGAGCCCAGGTAAGTACCTTCGGGTGTCGACAGGATGTGATCGCGCAAAATTATTGCCACGCGATCAGCGGTGGAGGTGGGTTTTAAAAAAGAAATAGGACTTTTCATGTACTCGTTCCTGGATTGGAAATTACCAGTTAGTTTTTAAAGATCATAATTGCAACACTAAGAGCTACTATTCACCGATTGTCGTTGGAAGCAAGAGGGCGTTGGCAAGACCAGATACTGACCAGATACTGACCAGATACTGAAAAGAACAGCGCGAAGGGTAAACTATTTCAATTAACTGGATTTTAGCCCAAATCAAGGTGGGATTGAATGATGAATCCGGTGCCTTGCTGCGAAACGGTCCGGAACTGTAAAACCGTTCATGCTCGTAAGTGGCTGAGCCAATGGTTGCTTGCCAATGTTGCCGGGGAGGTGATAGTTTGAGAAGTGCTGTAATAAGTAAAACAATTATAAGAAATAATATCAATGTTCTGAGAAGTTCAAATTTCCGCTCAGTAATGTCCGCCCAGAAAAGAGGGGTTGCCAGTTATGTCTGATAAGTCAGCAAGAATATTTACCTGTTGCGTTATCCTGTTGTGCAGCTTGTTTGTGAGTTTGCGTGTTGCCTCCCAAACGGAACTTAGTAACGATATCCCCAGACTTAATAACGGGCTGCCCGATCTGCAGGGTACCTGGGATTTTCGTACCATCACACCGCTGCAGCGACCGGAGGAGTATGGCGAAAGGGAGGTGCTTTCAGTTGAAGAAGCGGCGGAATTTGAGATCGCCCGAAGGGAACAGCTGGACCGGGACAATTTTACCGATACTACCACCACCGGCGATTACAATGAGTTCTGGTACGACCGGGGAAGTGAGATTCTCGGAAGTTTCAGGACGTCGCTGATTACCTCGCCAGCCAATGGGCGGTTACCCGAAATGACCGAAGCCGCGCAGCAGATTGCCGATGCGGGGCGGAGTGCGGCGGCGCTGAATCGCGGTATAGAAGTCAGACCCCTGTCGGAACGCTGCATCATGGGATTCAATTCGGGACCACCCATGCTGCCAAGCGCGTATAACAATAACGTGCAGCTGGTGCAGACCCCTGATCACGTGCTGATACACAACGAAATGGTGCACAACGCCAGAATCGTCAAAATGGATACCGATGAGCATCGCCAGGCCCCCCGCAAGTGGGAAGGAGACTCGGTGGCCTATTGGGAAAGGGATACCCTGGTAATAGAAACCAGGCATTTTGCCGGCCCGACCTCATTCATGAATTCCAGCGAGAACATGGAGCTGGTGGAAAAGTTCTGGCTTATCGATGCGGATACCTTGGGTTACGAGTTCACCGTCACCGATCCCACGCGCTGGACAGAATCCTGGACCGCCATGTTTCCGATGGTTCGCGCGCAGCAGCCTATCTACGAATACGCCTGTCACGAAGGAAATTACAGTATGGCCGGCATCATGGCGGGCTGGAGAACCCAGGAAGTGCAAGCGGAATTCAACGCCAGCGGGTCGAGGTGAGTTCACAGGAGTCCTAGCCTCCTTACTATTCGGCAACTATCCGGCAACAGTCCGGCGCGCCTGGTCCACTTCGACCAGGGCATCAAGATTGCGCGGGCTTCGAGTAAAATACGAGGTCCGCGTTCAGCTCTCGGTAAAACAACCCTAGCAAGGTCAGATCGCCACCATATTGGGTCGGTATCGGTTCAGTGTTCCGCAGTTTCTGCTTCCGCCCTGTCGGCCAGATACTGCAGGCGTAACAACCGAGTGAACTGATGCAGCGAAGTCAGGTGGGAGTAGATCAGGGGCATCAGTCCGCGGCGACGCAGCTCCAGAAACTCTTCGCCACCGAGCTTTTCGATTGCTTCCTCATCAATAGTAAAAACAACCTCCAGTTCGTACCGTGGTGAGGAGTCGTTATACTGGAAGGCGAATGGCCGTGATCGAAAGAGTTTTTTCTCGGCCAGATACCTTCCCTGCAACAGTGCTCCGGCGGTACCGAGCGAAGAGATCAGTCCCAAGCATTCCTATACTAAGTCCATCGCTCACCCCGTTGGCTGGCAATGGCGCATATCGCTGCAACACCGGACCGGTAATGGAATCGGTTACAGCAATGACTTTCGCAGTGACGAGCAAGCCCGGGAAACGCTTCTGTACAATCTGCCTTCGGCGGCGCTGGCGGAGCCCAGGCAGCTGCGCTTCGTCACCGGTAAGCGCCGGAAATTCTGGCATAAGAATAGTCTGGCGATCGGCCTTTCCAGTGGATTTATGGAACCGTTGGAATCGACCAGTTATCACCGCATCCAGTCGACAATCATGAGGTTCTTCGCCCTGTTTCCCCGCCGCGAAGGCTTCGATAAAGAGATGGAGCGCTTTAACAGGCTCATGGACAGCGAATTTCATTCGATCAGGGATTTTCTGATCCTCCACTACAAAGCCACCGAGCGGGATGATTCTGAATTGTGGAACTACTGTCGGAACATGGAGATACCGGATTCATTGCAGAATATGCTGGATCTTTATCAGGCGGGCTCCTGGCTGAACCGGGATAATCAGGAACTGTCCGGTGTAGACAGCTGGCTGGCGGTGCTTAATGGCCAGCATGTACAGGCGACAAGTTACAGTCCACTGGTTGATACACTACCAAACGATAAACTGGACACACTGCTCCGTGATACACGCGAGGTAATTGCAAAATGTGCCACTGCGATGCCTTTCCACGAGGACTTCATCCGCCAGCATTACGCCGCAACGCTGGACGCCGACTCGTCAGTAGCCTGAGGCGATTTTAAGTCGACGGTTCCAGTGGCGAAAAACTAAATTCATTGTATTACCGCGTCTATTCCTAATCGGTTGCGATAGCGGCACGGAACAACAAAGTTCCTTCGAAAGGAGTGGCAACACCGTTCTCGAGACGTGGGCGAAAATGCAGGTAGTGCAATCGCTGGTTCAGGTATTGAAGGTCGATTGCATCGTAGTCTCTATCACCCAGTACGTCGAATTCTTCCACAACACCCAGATGGGTCTGGTAGGTCCCTCTCACCCAGCTGGAAACCTTCTCTAGCGAATTCAGGCGAAATTGTAACCAGAAGTCCGTATTGCCAGAAGACTGCGACTGAACCACTGCCGGAGCGGTTACCGGAAATGGGACGATCGGCATAAAATCGAACCAGTCGGCAAAATGAAAATCAGCACTGGTGTCACTGCTGGCCAGGGTTGGTTCCAGGGCTGGCTTGATAGATTCACCTGATTCTGCAGCTGCCACGGCCTGTTCCACAGAGGCATAAAAAACCGGTATCGGCAGAATCTGCGGCTGGGAGAACAATCGGTCAACCTCATCGGTTTCGAGGCCAGCTTCCAGCAATGCATCAGCTGCTTCCTTATAGACGGACTCTGCCCGATTCTCGTTGAACAACAAGTGCCAGTCGGCTCGGTACAGGTCGACCATGGCGAGGAATTCCGATGGATTGTCACTGCTCTCGGCAAGAATCTCCCGCATATCGCTCAGAAGTCTCAAGCCGGCCCGATAATAACGGGATTGAACAATACGTGCCGGCCTTACCCAATCTGAACCCGGTACCACCGCACGTAAGGCGTAGCCGGCCTCTCCACCCCGTTCTATGGCGGAATATTGCAGGTAAAATTGCTTGATCAGGCTGTAATACAGGTCTACACGACGCAAATCGGAGGGGCCCCAGTAAAACTCGCTGATTTCCAAAGCAAGATAAGTCAACTCTTCAGCTTTCCGAAAGTGGCCTGCCTGCTGCGACTCAACGTCGTCAGCCACTCCCAGAAGGTGAAACTCACTGAGGCGGATCAGGTTGTCCACGATTGTTTCTTCACTGACAGCCCGTTTTTCCAATAATAGCCAGTAAAGATAGTCAAGCGACTCATTGACCACAGCCCAATTGCCGATATTGATGTCGTTCTCAATTAGTTCGAAATAGAGAGGGATTTGTTCAGGAGTGTGCAATCCCAGGTTATACCGTTGAATCTGGATTGCACGGTCCAGCACCGATCTGGCTTCGGTATAGAGATTCAGCGTAGTAGCGGAGTCGGCAAGCGATGTCAGGTCTTCAACAAGAGTCGGGTCATAGCGCCCGACAGCCGCTTCCAGCTCAATAATCCTCTGCTGCAGGTTTTCGCGCCGGTTCTGTTGTTCGACGGCGTTATCGTTCTGTCCGTAGGACAGCGACGAGAGGAATAAAAGAACGAGACTGACTGCCCTCGCTCGAAGTGGAAAGGAAACAATCTTCAACAGACCAATCATGGCATGGATTTTTCCTGTTGGAGGTGACACCGTCCTGATCAATGCAACATAGTACACCAACGCATTATACCGCAAGGCAACCGGCGATCCGGTTGGTCGATGATCAGAAATCTACGTTGCAGCACTCTACCGGGAGAGGACCGGGGACATCGAGTTGGTGTTCTTCTACAGATTTCAGGGATTGCGGTTGATTTCAGGTCGATCCGGCCCTGGGTTTTCTCAGTACAACAAACCAGGCAAAAAATGGCTCTGTGTCGGTATTTTTGACCGTTGGACGATAAAATTCTTGTCGAATATATTGACAGAAAGGTCCGCGGCGCCGAAGCCCTCAAAAAAAGCGTAAATCCGGGCATCTGTGCTGAACATCTGATTCGCAACATTTTCCACCAGGTGCTTACAGACCTGAATTTCATGGGTATAACTCATGAATTGCCGTTCCTTCTTGAACGCCACTCCTTCGACCTGGAGCTGAATGCCGATCTGGACGAAACACTGGACAATAATTCTCGATGCGCAACCCCATAACTGCGCAAGTTGTCTTTAGTGATTTTTCGAGGTTTGTTCTCAGCATTCCGCAGAATACGCTTGAAGAACCGATTGGCGAGCAAATCCTCGATGTCCCTGTGGCTCAAGTTAAATCGAAAATACAGCCAGACAGCATGCTGAGTAATTTCGGGTGGTAATCAATGTCGTTTGTACAGTTGCAAAGATTTCATGCCACAACGGTCGCAACAACCTCGTTAATTTGACAGTACTACCCCGCCACCTTGGCGGTTTCATTTTCCTCCATGTCCACCTGGTGCTGCAGGCGCATCAGCCGGCCTAATTGATGCAGTGAAGTCAGGTGCGTGTAAATCATAGGAATCAGCCCCCGGTGACGCAAATCAATAAACTCTTCATCGCTGAGTTTCTGAATGGCCTCCTCATCTATGGTGTAAATTCCTTCAAGCTCATACTTCGGGGCGTTGGGGTTGTGCTGGAACCTCAGTGTGCCTGTTTTTAATAAATTCTTTTCTGCAAGAAACTTACATAGCTCCAGCGACTGCAGCGTCTGCCTGGTCACGTCAATAACGTGATCGATGCGTTTTTGCAGGTAGGGCGTGAAGTTCCCTTCGGCATCGAACAGGGGTTCACCATTGGATTCATCCAGTAATTCGCTTTCTTCGTCAATGGCAATGACTGCTTCGTCGCTATCCGGCTTCAGTCGATGGGCTGACAGGGGTGCTATGGTGAAAGTGCTGGGAACAAAAGTCGATGGCCATTCCGGTTGCAGGCAGTAAACATTTTTCCCCTTGCTGAGCCCCATCAGGGCAGCTGGGACAAAGTCTCCGCTGTTGCTGTTGCGGACAAATATCAGCGGGAAATCCGTTGCCAGAGTGAAAAATTCCTGCAACACGACAGGCACCAGGTGTTGAGATTTGAACTGTGAAAAATCCTTGTTTTCGCTGAGGCGTAGTTTGCCATGCTTGTTGAAATCCAGAAGAGTGGGTTCAGACATCAGGTAGCGACCTCGTTTTTAAACGCTAACGTTTCGTGACCCAAGTATGGAGGAGTGCCGCTTAATTTGCCAGAGTACTTCCAGGGTGCAAACTGAAAAACGAAGCGACAGTCAGGCGCCCTGTTGTCACGTCTCGCGACAAACTGGCTGGCTCGTCAAGCAGTGCGCAGTGCAGCAGATTTCCCGGATAAAGTGTCAGGCGATTGAATTTTGCCTCGACTACCAGCTCCTGCTTATAAAATTGCGTGTTCCCCACCAGATAGCCTTGATGTTCCTCCGGATGATCGTGAATAGCCTGTATCATTTCATTGACAACATGGCGATCACTGTGCCTGATCCTGACCATGTTTCTCGGTAAATAACGGTAAATCGCAGTGCCTCCATGGGGTGCATCACAGAGATAGTGGACTGCAGCGTATTGTTCGCTGTTGACGGTGTCGGCATGAGGTATTTTCTGCACCGCGTGCAATTGTCCGGCGTCAAGCGTGGTAAGGGACAGCATGCAGCGGTGTATGGTCAGCTTGCTCTCACCAAGCACGAGCTCAATGGCTTGCGCCAGCGCTCGTTCATAAGTACTGGGGAGCCGGTCGCGGATGCCCGGATAGGCGGTTTTGTCGGCCCCCACTTTTCCAAAATAGGCTTTGTTTCTGGCATAGTCCATCAGTGCCTCGGGATTCTCCAAAAAATCATCGACTACATAGACGGTAATTTCAGGATCTGCGTGATGGATCTTTTCTACGGTGGCGGCCGGATTCAGTATATACTCTGGCATCTGATGCGGGTCTTTGATAAGCATGTGCCATGGGACTTTATTCCATGACATGCGATACGCGTTGCAAAGCTGACTATAGCATGGGTAATCGTATCGGTGTGCTGCAGTTTGCTTGCACACAGTGGTAAGGGCCTTCAGGTTTTAACCACTGACAGAATGAAACGCGGAAGATGTGAACAGCAATCTCTCGATGAATACAATTACCAGGCACTAATGAATAGCAGTAGACTGGACAATAATAATATTCAGCACATTGTGATATTGGGTGGTGGCACGGCAGGCTGGATGTCTGCTGCCGCGCTGGCCAAAGTTGTCGGTTCACCCGGCTGCCGCATTTCGTTGGTGGAGTCAGAGCAGATAGGCATTGTCGGCGTGGGTGAAGCGACGATACCCCCGATCCTGGCATTCAACGACCTACTTGAAATCGATGCGGATGAGATGCTGCGAGCGACTCAGGGCACGTTCAAACTCGGCATCGAGTTTATCAACTGGGGGAAAATCGGTGATGTCTACATGCACCCTTTCGGGGTTTTCGGGCGCACTATCAAAAACGTCAATTTCTGGCATTACTGGAAAAAAGCCCATGACCTGGGTATGTCACCCGGCCTGGACGCTTATTCTCTGAACTGGCTGGCCTGCAAGCAGAATCGATTCCTGCGCTCAGGAAATGTGCCCAAATCCCCACTCGCAAAAGTTCCTCACGCCTATCATTTTGATGCCAGCCTGTATGCGGATTTTCTGCGCAAATACAGCATCGCAAGGGGTGTGTCGCGCATAGAGGGGATTGTCGAGCACGTAGAGCAGAACCCTGATTCAGGATTCATTACCCGACTTGTGCTGCGGGATGGCAGTCAGGTAGAAGGGGATTTTTTCATCGATTGCTCGGGCTTTCGTGGTGTGCTCATCGAAAAGTGCCTGCAAACAGGTTATGAAGACTGGACTCATTTCCTGCCCTGTAACAGCGCCCAGGCCGTGCCGAGCGAGGAGATCAACCCGAAGCATCCGTATACTAAATCCATCGCTCATGCCGTTGGCTGGCAGTGGCGTATACCGCTGCAACATCGAACCGGTAACGGTATTGTATACAGCGATAATTTCGCAACCGACGAGCAGGCCCGGGATACGCTGATGGCGAACCTGCCTTCTGCCGCCCTGGATGAACCACGCCAGCTGCGTTTTGTAACCGGCAAGCGTAACCAAGCCTGGAATAAGAACTGTCTGGCGGTGGGTCTTTCCAGCGGCTTCATGGAACCGCTGGAGTCCACCAGTATCCATCTCATTCAGTCTACGATCATGCGGTTTCTGTCCCTGTTTCCGCGGCGAACCGGCTTTGAAACTGAGATGACGCGTTTCAATCAGCTCACCGACAACGAGTTCCGTTCGATCAGAGATTTCCTGATTCTGCACTACAAGGCAACGAAACGGGATGACTCCGAACTGTGGAACTACTGCTGCTCTATGGAAATTCCAGATTCGTTACAGTGCAAGCTGGAGTTGTATCAGTCAGGGTCTCGGATCGATCGGGACAATCAGGAATTGTTTGGCCAGGACAGTTGGCTGGCTGTGCTCGATGGACAACACGTGAAGGCCAGAAGCTACAGTCCACTGGTGGATACCCTGCCCGACGATAAGCTCGAGCAAGTCTTGCGGGAAACACGAGAGGTCATTGCAAAGTGCGTGACTGCAATGCCCCCACATGAAGAATTTATCAGCCGCCACTGCGCAGCATAGCCGGTTTTCGACTAACCGCTTGACACAGTGCTGCAGCTTCCCTTATCAGTAATAGCATCCGCTTTCATGAAGCGCCCGATCCAGGCCTGTGCAATGCGTTGCGGCTGGAAAAAAGAACATTCGACCGCTGGCAGTCTTCTATCCAAAACACCGGAAAGTGCTGTCAAGACAATGCTGAATGCAGGAGTAGACGACCCTGTGGTATTCAGGGACTGGTTCAGCTCCATGCCCTTTGTGCCTTTTCCGGTGACCTCGCCGGCTCTGGAACAATCGCTAACCATTGACTATACCGATACGTTATTGAACATTCGATTGAATACACTGCAAAGTGTATCACGCTGGGTAAATGGCACTTATCGCACGCACTTAGGGATTGTAGAAGAATACACTGTAGCTGGTGAGAGCACGGGCCAGGCCGTCGATTTTAAATACCTTAACCAGCGGCTCCATTTCCTGCATTTCCGCTCGCCCATGAAAAACGGAAATGTGCGTCCCTTTGGAGGCAGGCTACTATACAGTATGGCAATAGAATAGTGTGCTGTGTGGAATAATTCTGCCTGTAAGACATTCAACTACATAACTTGAAAACTAATCACCGTCGAAGAGCAGGAGCGATGAATGTTGCACTGAACTATCTGGCTGGCCTGCGACACCAATACTTTGTCAGTCGGCACGGTTTCTGGCTTGCAGTGCACCCTGAGTGATACGAGCTAACAGGCTCAAACCGGTTCGCCGCTTGAACCAGGGGTTTGAACACCAGGCTTGGCAATGACTGTAACCTGATAGAACGACCGTTCGAAAAAATTAACAGGTGCAGAAGCGTGGAATGCCTGCCGGACAAGTAATCCTTTATAAGGCAGGTATACCTTTTAAAAGGAATTAATGTTGTTAAATA
>Ga0209578_10000150_pt1 | contig 135534 bp, 131 predicted proteins | sample tdAd472_FD_187127 | JGI IMG/M metagenome (GOLD analysis project Ga0209578, IMG submission 187127) | Marine sediment microbial communities from the Atlantic coast under amendment with organic carbon and nitrate - tdAd47.2 (SPAdes)... | ecosystem: Environmental > Aquatic > Marine > Coastal >...
AATCAGTCCGGTACGCCTTTGTTGTTCTTGCAAAACACCACCGGCTACATCGTGGGCAAGGATGCTGAAACCCGCGGCATCGTCAAACATGGCAGCAAGATGATCCAGGCCGTCACCAATGCGAGCGTCCCGAAAATCACCATGCACATCGGCGCAAGTTTTGGCGCCGGTAACTACGGCATGTGCGGGCGGGCCTATGACCCGGATTTCATTTTCGCTTGGCCCAATAACCGCATCGCCGTAATGGGCGGCGAACAGGCAGGCACGGTCATGCGCATGGTGGCCGAAGGCGGAGCAAAGCGCAGGGGGCTGGAGCCCGACAAAGAAGCCCTCGACGCCATGTTTGAGCAGGTGGTCGAAACCTATGACGCAGAAAGCCGAGCGCTTTTTGCCACCGCGCGCCTGTGGGATGACGGCATTATCGACCCGCGCGATACCCGCAAAGTGGTGGGCATGTGCCTTTCCATTTGTCAGGAGACGGAGTATCGCAAGCTCCGCCCTTCGACATTCGCTGTGGCGAGGGGGTAGGCCCATGAGTTTTAAATCCCTGCTCATCGCCAATCGAGGCGAAATTGCTTGCCGTATTACTGAGACCGCCAAGGCCGAAGGCCTGCGTGTCATCGCCGTTTATTCGGACGCGGATGAAACCGCGCTGCATGTTGAAATGGCGGACGAGGCCGTGCGCATTGGCTCGGCAGTGGTTTCGGAAAGTTATCTGAACGCGGACGCCATATTGGATGCGGCAAGGCGCACCGGCGCGGGCGCGATCCATCCCGGATATGGCTTTCTGGCTGAAAACGCAGATTTCGCCGAGGCCGTCATTAAAGCCGGGATTGTCTGGGTCGGACCTCCACCAGATGCTATCCGCGCCATGGGGGACAAGGCGGCGGCCAAGCGGTTGCTGGCGAAAGCGGACGTGCCCATGGTGCCCGGCTATCACGGTGAAGATCAGTCAGACAAAGCGTTGCAAAAGGCGGCGGTGGACATCGGCTTTCCTTTGATGATCAAGGCAGCGGCCGGGGGCGGTGGACGCGGCATGCGGCGCGCTCAATCTTATTCATCGTTCATGGAGGCCCTGACCACGGCGCGTTCCGAGGCTAAAAACGCATTCGGCTCAGACGCGGTCATTCTTGAAAAGCTGATCGAAGGCGCGCGCCACATAGAAGTGCAGATCTTTGCTGACCGGTTCGGGCGTACGACCCATTTGGGAGAGCGCGATTGTTCCGTCCAACGGCGACATCAGAAGATCATCGAGGAAGCGCCCTCCCCCGTTGTCTCGCGGGATTTGCGCGCTGGTATGGGCCTTGCCGCCGTTAATGCGGCAAAAGCGGTAAAATATGAAGGCGCGGGCACGGTCGAGTTTTTGCTGGATAAGGACGACCAATTCTATTTCCTTGAAATGAATACACGCCTTCAGGTCGAACACCCGGTCACCGAAGAAGTTACGGGCGAGGACCTTGTCGCCCTGCAGCTTGCTGTCGCACAAGGCGAAGCACTGCCCGATTTTGCCATTGCCCCCGAAGGCCATGCCATCGAGGTTCGCCTGTATGCGGAAGATCCTGCCCGCGATTTTCTGCCGCAAACCGGCACGTTGCTGAGCTTTGATGTGCCTTGGGATGTGCGCTGCGATACCGGCGTTCAAGCAGGTACGGACGTCAGCGCTTTTTATGATCCTATGCTTGCCAAAGTGATCACCCATGGGGAAACCCGTGAAGAAGCGCGCGCGCAGATGGTTGCTGCACTTAAACGCATGACCGTGCTGGGGGTCACAACCAATCGCGACTTTCTGATCGACGTTTTGACTTCCGATGAATTTGCGGGCGGCGGTATTACCACCGATTTTCTTGATGGCTGGACCGCGCCGCGCCCAAGCGCGGACGAACGCATAGGCGCACTGGCACTTGCAGGGGCGTTGACGGTGTTTCGCGCGGGCGGGCTTTCCTGGCGCAATACGGGGGATGCTTCGGCGCCCCTGCGGCTTCGATTGGGAGACGACGTCCAAGACGTGCGCGTTACCGGAAGGTTCGGCGATATGACGGTGAGCGTCGGTGCGCAATCATTCGCATTCTCCCTTTCGGGCGATGGCTACGGTGCGCGCGTGGTTCAGAACGGCATTGAACGTGTGGTTAGCTTTGCGGCGAGCGGGAATAGCCTTTTCTTCGTCGATGGCGTGCGTACTTGGAACGTGGAAGACGTGTCCTACGCCCCGCCAGAAGTGGTGGCGGGCGCTGCCGGTGCCATTCGCGCGCGCATGGCGGGCCGCATCGTCTCAATCCGCGTTAAGGAAGGCGAAGTTGCCGGCAAGGGCGCTATCGTGGCGACACTGGAAGCCATGAAAATGGAACACGAGCTCACCGCCGCTGCCAATGCGACGGTGGAGGCGATCCACGTGGCCGAGGGCGATCAGGTCGCCGCCAAGCAACTGCTGGTGAGCTTCGCAACAACGTAGTCCGTCACAACTTCGCCCTAAAGAAACACTGATTTCGCCGCGCCATGGTCAGCGGTGCAGCACAATTGGCGCGCAGCCTCTCCTTCTCCTCAACGGGCCCAATAATAGGGAGGGAGCCCCCATGACCACCCTTTTCCAGCGCAGCATTATATTTCTTATCGCCTTAACGCTTCTGGGCCTGCTTGCCCTTAGCGCCTGCAACGTCGTTGACCCTCGTGTGAAAGATGACGACGGCACGGACGCCCCGCCTGACACCACCACCAACCAAGTCGGCGAGACAGAAATTGACGAGGAATCCGTTGTCGTCACGGGCTCGCGGATTGCCCGTGAGCATGCGCCTTTGGCCGATCAAATGCTCGGTGGAATTATGCCGGCATATGCGCCCGAACCCTATGCCCCGCCACCATTGCTTGGTCCCAACCGCGAGCAATACGAAGACAGCGAACCCGGCCGTTTCCTTTTAGTTGGGGAAGATCCTCTTTCCACTTTCAGCGCGGATGTAGACACGGCGAGTTATTCCAACATGCGGCGCATGTTGGAAGCTGGCCAATTGCCCCCGCGCGGCGCGCTGCGCACCGAGGAATTGATCAACTATTTCTCCTATGATTATGCGTACCCGGAAAATCGTGAGGCCCCCTTCGCGCCCACGGTCTGGGTTACGCCGACCCCGTGGAACCCGCACACGCAACTGATGCATGTGGGCATTCGCGGCTTTGACGACCTTGAGGCTGAACCCCCGCTTCTCAACCTTGTTTTCCTGATCGATGTGTCTGGTTCCATGGGTTCAGCTGATAAATTGCCGCTGGTTCAGCAATCCCTGCGCATGCTTGTAAATGAAATGCGCCCCGAAGACCGCATCGGCATTGTCGTTTATGCGGGCACCTCGGGCGTCTTGCTGCAGCCGACCGACGCACGCAATCGCGGCGAGATTCACGCCGCCATCGATGGGCTGACCTCGGGTGGGTCCACCGCTGGTGCGGAAGGTCTGCGCACTGCGTACGCCCTTGCCGAAGCGGGGTTTGATGAGGCCCGCGTTAATCGCGTGATCATGGCCAGCGACGGTGATTTCAATGTCGGCACGGTGGACGCGGATTCCCTTCGCGATTTCATTGCGCGCAAGCGAGACACTGGTGTTTACTTCACCTACCTTGGCTTTGGTACCGGCAATTACAGCGACGTGCGGGCGCAAAGCCTGGCGCAAGCTGGCAACGGCAACGCGGCCTATATCGATGGTCTGACCGAAGCCAGAAAAGTCTTGGTGGACGAAATGCGCGCCACTCTGTTTCCCATCGCCAATGATGTGAAGTTTCAGGTTGAGTTTAATCCCGGAGCCGTCGCCGAATACCGTCTGATTGGGTATGAAACACGCATGCTCAACCGCGAAGACTTTAGCAATGACGAAGTGGACGCGGGCGACATTGGCGCAGGTCATACGGTGACCGCGATCTATGAGATCGTGCCCGTGGGATCAAGCGCCATGCATTACGAGCCTCTGCGTTATCAAGATGCGGCGACCACCGATGCTGGTAGCACCGAGCTAGCGTTCTTGCGCATGCGCTACAAGCTGCCAGGCGAAGATGAAAGCAACCTCATCGAGCGCCCTATCCGCGTTGAAGAAGCGCTGGGTTCCATCGACGAGGCAACGGAAGACGCGCGCTTCGCGGCAGCCGTTGCGGCACTTGGTCAATACCTTCGCAATGACCCCTACTTGCCTGATTATGAACTCAGCGACATTCGCGCACTGGCACAATCGGGCCGGGGCGAGGATGACCGCGGCTTGCGCGCCGAATTTATTCAGCTACTGGATCTGGCAGCGGCGCTGGAAAGCGGCAAGTCGGGCTAAATCGTGATCGACCTCTCGCCCTTGTGATGGGGGCGAGAGGGGCTGCGGCCTTGCCGGATAAGGCCCCTCAATGCACAATTGCGGATGAGGGGTCAATTTGGCAGCGGAGGCGAGCCATGACTCTCTATTCAAAAAAATTCACAACGATCCTTTGCGCAACAACGGTTGCGTTGGGGCTTTCTGTCTCAGGCGTGATGGCCAGTGAAGCCGATCAGCATGCAAACGAAGCAGCCGTCGAACCCGCCACAACCGAGGTTGCTGATGGCGAACTTTCGCAGGAGGAGCTGAGGGCGGAACGTACTGGCTCCTGTGAGGAATATTCGCGGGTTTCGGCGCATTGGCAGTTGACCGTGGCGGTCAACCATCCCACCCGCCACACGCCTTGTGTTTCGGGCACGAGCACCCGCATTCGCCGAAGCGATTCGGACGGTTCCTAGGGCGTAAGCATTCCCCAGCGACACCATGGTCGCCGCGCGCCGCGGCGTGGTACGGTATGCCTTAGTGCATATCGACCTCGCGAGGCGTTCCTATGGCCAAGACCTTTAAACCACTCGACTTCGATGCCACCCGGCCTCCCTCTCCGTTCTTTAACGACAGCCACCACGAATGGCGGCAGCAATTGCGCCGCTGGGTCGAGAAAGAAATCATGCCGTTTGCCAGTGATTGGGACGAAGCGGGCGAATTTCCCATGGAGCTTTTCAAGAAAGCCGCCGACATCGGCCTCACGCGCATGGGTTACCCCGAAGAATTTGGCGGCATCAGAGAAGGCCTCGACCGTTTCCATTCCATTGTCACGTCAGAGGAACTCGCGCGGCCCGGCGCGGGCGGCATCAATGCGTCGCTTATGTGTCACGGCATTGGCCTGCCGCCGATCATGGCTGTGGGCTCGGACGAACTTAAAAAGCGGATCGCACCAGGCGTGATTGCCGGTGAAAAACTCATCTCCCTCGGCATTACTGAACCGGACGCGGGTAGTGACGTGGCCCAACTCAAAACCCGCGCGATTAAGGACGGCGATGACTACATCGTCAACGGCACAAAGACCTACATCACCGGCGCCATGCGCGCGGATTACTTGACTGCTGCGGTGCGCACCGGCGGCGAAGGTGCGGGCGGTATCTCACTTTTGCTGATTGATATGAACAGCCCCGGGGTCGAGCGTCAGCGCCTTAAAAAACAAGGCTGGTGGGCGTCAGACACAGCGCAGATTTTTTTCGACGATGTGCGCGTGCCGGCTGAAAACCTTATCGGCGCTGAGAACTATGGCTTCGTCGGCATCATGATGAATTTTAATGGCGAACGACTGGGCATGGCCGCAGGCTGCACCGCCATGGCGCGGGTATGCATAGAAGACGCCGCAGAATGGGCGCAAGCGCGCAACACATTCGGCAAGCGCCTCGCCGATCATCAGGTGATCCGCCACAAATTTGCTGAGATGTACCGCCATGTAAATGCGACCCAGGCTTATCTCGAACATTGCGCCTGGCGTGTTCAGAACGGTGAGACGCCGGTGGCGGACCTTGCGCTTTTAAAAGTTCAGGCCACCACCACCATGGAGTTTTGCGCGCGGGAAGCCATGCAGATCATGGGCGGCACCAGCTATATGCGCGGGGGACGCGTCGAGCGCATCTATCGCGAAGTGCGGGTCAACGCCATTGGCGGCGGGTCGGAAGAAATAATGCGCGACCTCGCCGCGCGGCAATTGGGGCTCTAACCCAACGGCACCTTGCCTTGAGGGTCGCACTCGTTATCTTGTGCACAAGCGCAATCAATCCGGACAAAATTCATGGCCAAGGAATATCCCGCCCCGCAAGGCATCGAGACCTATCGCGGCAACGTCAATACCTGGGAATGCGACGAGATGGGGCACATGAATGTGCGCTTCTATCTTGCCAAGGCCGAGGAGGCTATCATCATCCTGCTCGCGGAAATGGGCTATTCGCCGGCTGAGCTGACACGTCAGAACCTGCGCGCCCTTTCCATGGATTATCATGTGCGCTTTCTGGCCGAACTGCACCCGGGCGCGGGCGTTTATGCCACCGCGGGCATTTTAGAAGCGCGCGGCGATTACTTACGGATTTTCGTTGACCTGCGCCATGCGCAGGGCCACATGCCCGCCGCCACTTTCAACGTCGTTGTTCAATTGCAGGACGACACAGACCGGTCCATGTCATGGCCCCCCGGCATTATCGCAAAAGCTGAACAATTCATGGTGGAGTTGCCGCCTTTCGCCGCGCCGCGCAGTCTTGATTTGGCGCCATCGCAGGCAACCGCAACCAAAGAAGAAGCGGAAAAACTAAATCTGCATCAGATCAATCTCGGCATCGTGCATCGTGACCAATGCGATTTAACCGGCGAAATGAAGGCCGAATGGTTCATGGGGCGCGTCTCGGACGGGATTGGGAATTTGATCCGCACGTTCAGTCCCGAACGAGGTCAGAAAGATAGCAACGTCGGCGGTGCGGCATTGGAATACCGCATTATCATTCGCAAACGCCCCCGCCCCGGCGACATCCTGGCTGTCCGCTCGGGCCTTGCCAGCATTGCGGACAAGACCATCACCATGTGTCACTGGATGATCGATATGGAAAGCGGTGAAGCGGTTGCCACCATGGCGGCGGCAGCGGCAAGCCTGGACATCAAGGAACGCAAAATCATTCCGAACTCGGATGAACGCAAAAAGGCTATGCAACCGCATCTTGTAGAAGGCTTGACGATCTGACGCTGTATCGCCGTTATTCGTCGTTGCGCTCCAATTCCCGATCAATCTCATCTTCGGCATTGCGCATGGTGCGCGCCATGATCACGAGCACGCGCTCAAACCAAGTTGCAATCTCTTCAACCTCTTCCTCGGAAGGAAGATCACTTGTGGAAAATTCTTCGTAACGATCAACTTCCTCGCGCAGGTTTTCATTCTCGCGGCGTAGGTCACGATTTTCATCGCGCAGCTCATCGCGTTCGCGCCGCATCTCGGCCACTTCGTCGCGCGCTGTATCGCAAGAAAGCCCCTCGCCCGTCTCCCGGCAAAGGCTCATCTCGCCCGTCACCGTGTCGAGCCGGACGAAGCCCTCTTCGCCGCGTTCAAGGCTATAGCGTCCGTTTTCTTCCGCCGCTGCCGGCAGTGCCAACAAAAGCGCCGCTGCAATTCCCATGGTTCTGAGGGACATGATCGATCTCCTTCTCCGAACCCCGCAGACGCGAGATTAGCACAAAAAACGAATTAATCCGAGACGGGGATGGCGTCCGTCTCTTCAGACCGATTGAGCCATGCTTCATAAGGAAGAAGGCCCTTTTCCTGCACTTTGGCAAGTTCTTGCTCAAAACGCGCATCAACCGCCGCGTTCAACGCGTCATAGCGCGGATCATCATAGAGGGGCTCATACAGCGGGTTGGCGCGAACCGTATTGAGCACGTACCAGACGCGGGTCAGCTGTTTCTCGAGCCGCTCGAACGCCAAATCCTTGTTACCTTCCAACATGGCGATGGCCGCGCCCAGCAAATCAAATGTCATATGATGACCGTCCGGGTGCTGATCTTCGATTCTGTAGTATTCTTTAAGCTTTGCGATCACCAGCTGCGCGCCTGCCTCATCCCCGGCTTTGCGGCGCAGGTGAGCGAGCGTCGGTGGAACGACAGCAACCAGATCAAGCATGAATAGAGGGCCCCAACCATCCACCTTAAAATTGGATTCAAGAAGGGACTTGGCTTGGCTTTCATCACCGCCCCAAGCGTCCAAAAGAGTTTGAAAGACAGCAATACCTGCATAGTCGCTGTCTTCTTGATCGGCAAAGTGCTTACACCGGGCCAGAACGGTGTCTTTGTCTTTCCCGCAAAGGTACGCGCCAATGATCACCGAGGAATCGATCACTTGATCGGGCACCTCTTCCCTCAAAATACCAAGCGATTCATGAATGATACCAGCGAAGTTTGAGCCCGGTTCGTTCACCAATGTTGCCCCATGCGCAACGTCCAACGCTTCTGCAATGTCGCCCCTGTGATTTGCACTATCGGCTTTCAACATAAGTACCACGGTCTTGCGGTCATCAACATCCGAGACAATGTTTGTAATTCTTTGGACCTCGGCTGAATTAAGGCGGTCACCCATCCTGTATGCCAAATTGAACAATGTCGGTATTGATACGGGATCAAGTTCCAGCGCCCGCCTGAGACTGGCAATACTGTTGAGATGCGGGTTGCCCATATAAACGCGCGAGAAATGTTGGCGACTATAGGCGTGGGCGTAGTTCGGGTTTGCTTGAAGGGCTAATTCAACATGTTCCGCAGCGGTGGCAACATCATTTGTCTGATTGTAGTATTGCGCCCAAGTGCTGTGCACTTCGGCAGCGCGCGGACCGATTACCACAGCTTTATCCAAAAGCTCTTTTGCCTTTTTCAACCCAACGTCCCTTGGGATATCTCCAAAGCCTGCGGACTTGTTGGATAAGAGCAAATAGGCTTCGGCAAGACCGGTCAGCGCGGGCATATAGTCCGGCGCAATGGCCAAGGCTTGCTCAAATAGCAACTTGCTTTTCTCAATATTTGGGCCGCCACGGAGATCAATAAGTTGCCGACCCTGAAGATAGAGTTCAAAGGCATGCACATCCGTTTTTTGCGTAAGGGCAAGGGTTGGCGCTTCTCCCAAAATATGCTCGCGTAGAGCATTGACGATCGCAGCGGATATTTCATCCTGGATGGCGAAAATATCGTCAAGGGCCCGGTCATAAGTATCCGACCACAGATGAAATCCCGTTTCTGTGACAATTAGCTGCGCCGTGATACGCACCTTGCCCGCGGCCTTGCGCACAGAACCTTCCAGAATGTGACCCACATTGAGTGCTTTGCCAATTTCGGAGATGTCTTGGTCCTTGCCCTTATAGGCAAAGCTGGAGGTGCGCGCCGCAACGCGGAAAGCGCCAATTTTGGCAAGCCCGTTCAGTAATTCTTCGGAGATCCCGTCGGAGAAATATTCCTGGTCCGGATCGTTTGACATATTCACGAACGGCAGGACGGCAATGGATCGTTCCGGAGGCAAGAAGGGCACATCATCAGTCGCCACTGACATGCTTTGGAGTGACGGCCCGTCAATATCGGGATCTTCGGGCTGCGTGAGGACTACGCCTTCGGGCGAAATGTCATAGGCCCAAGCTAAAATCAGAGCGATTGGAAAGCCCAAGCCCAACAGAAGAATGACGAGCCCATTTGTCCATTCGGGAAGCAACAGCGTCGGGGCTACCGTTGCCGAAACCTGTACAAGTAGCCAGGCAACGACAAGATAAATGGCACCGACCTTGAAAACGTCTCGCCGCCGAAGTTCGTGGAATAGCTTTTTCATGTAGGCCCTGATTCATATGCTGCGCGGAACCTAGCATATCCAGACCAATATGAAATGGGCCGGCGCGCTAAACACCGGCCCATCAAATTCTTGCTGAAAGCCTTATTCCGCGGCGGCGGCAATCTGGCCCTTGGGATTAAAGCGCTCGTAGAAGGTGTCATTGGCCTTCGCCATGTCGCGCAAAAGATCGCAAGGACGGAAACGTTCGCCCAAATCATCGGCAAAGGCATCACAAGCTTCAACGAAAGCCTTCGCACCCACCGTATCGATAAGCGACAGCGGCCCGCCGGTGTAGGGCGCAAAACCCCACCCCATAATCGAGCCCACATCCGCATCGCGCACGTCGGTCACCACTTGTTCTTCAAAGCAGCGCGCGGCCTCAATCGCCTGACGATAAAGGAGGCGCTTCTTCAGGCCTTCCACCATCTCCGGCGTGGTCGAGGTCACCGTGATCTCAACAAGATCGGAAAGTCCCGGCCACAGGCGCTTCTTGCCGTCTTCGGGATAATCGTAAAAGCCTTTGCCATTTTTCCGGCCCAGGCGTCCGTTTTCCACCACCATCTTTTCCATAAGCGGATCAGCGGCGGTCTCGACGTATTTGTCGCCCAGGTCCTTCTTCGTTGCCGTGCGCACCCGGTGTGCAAGATCAAGCGCCACGTCATCGGAAAGTTCCAACGGCCCGCGCGGCATGCCGGTCATGCGGCCCACGTTATCGACGATGGCAGGGGCGATGCCGCTCGCCAGCATTTCAACGCCCTCACTGATGTAGGTCCCAAAACAGCGCGAGGTGTAAAAGCCGCGGCTGTCATTGACGACGATGGGCGTTTTCTTGATCTGCGCCACATAGTCGATGGCGAGCGCAAGGGCCTTATCCGAGGTTTCCCTGCCCATGATGATTTCAACCAGCGGCATGCGGTCCACCGGCGAGAAAAAGTGAATGCCGATGAAGTTCGCTGGCCGCGACGATGCTTTAGCAAGACCGGTGATGGGCAACGTCGAAGTGTTCGAGCCGAAAATGGCATCGTCCGCGATCATCGCTTCGGCTTTTTTTGTTACTTCCGCTTTGACATCGCGATCTTCAAACACCGCCTCGATGACAAGATCGCAGCCTTTGAGCTGCTCGTAATCGGTGGTCGCGGTGATGCGGGCCAGAAGCGCGGCCTTGCCTTCTTCGGTCTCGCGGCCCTTGGCGATGGCCTTATCGAGTAGGCTTTCCGAATAGGCTTTGCCCTTGTCGGCGCCAGATTGATCGGCGTCGATCAGCACGACGTCCATGCCCACTTTGGCAGAAACATAGGCAATCCCAGCGCCCATCATTCCGGCGCCAAGCATGCCGAGCTTTTTGACTTTCTTGCGTTCGATCCCTTGGGGGCGACGCGCGCCCTTGGAAAGTTCTTGCGAGGAAAGGAACAGCGACCGGATCATGTTTTTCGATTCAGGCCGATTTAGAAGGTCAATGAAATAACGCGCTTCGATGCGAAGCCCCGCATCGATGGGCACTTGGGTGCCTTCATAAACGCATTTCATGATGTTGATCTGCGCGGGGTAATTCCCGTACGTCGTTTTCCTGAGCAACGCATTGCCCACAACGAAGGTTGTCCCGTTACCCTTGTCATAGGGCGAACCGCCAGGAACCTTGAAACCTTTCTTGTCCCAGGGTTGTTCCGCATCGCCTTCTTCCTTAAGCCAGCGTTTGGCCTCGGAAATCAATTGATTGGCGGGCACCGCCTTGTGGATGATGCCCATCTCCGCTGCTTTACGCGGGCGCACGGACTTGCCTTGCAAAAGAAGCGGCAATGCATCGGCCGCGCCAATAAGACGAGGGAGCCGCTGCGTGCCGCCACCGCCAGGCAACAGGCCGACCTTCGCTTCGGGCAGGGCGAGCTGGATGCTGTCATCGTCCACCGCCACCCGGTAATGACAAGCGAGCGTGATTTCGAGGCACCCGCCCATGGCAAGACCATTAATCGCCGCGGCCCAAGGCTTGCCCGATGTTTCCATCGTGCGCAGCAAATTTACAAAGCCCATTTGGCGATCAAATTGCTGCTTGAGATCTTCTTCGCGGGTCAGATCGCTCGTGTCGGCAGTTGTGCCCAATTCGCCCAAGTCCGCGCCCGCGCCAAAGGCTTTTTTTCCCGAAGTCAAAACGACACCTTTGATGTCATCGTTCTTGGTGACGTCTTCGATGATGCCGCCGAGGTCTTTCATCGACGCGCCCGAAAGCACATTCATGCTGCGGTCGGGCATGTCCCAGGTGACGGTCAGGATGCCGTCGTCGTCGAGATCGGTTTTAAAATTCTCAAAAGTCATGTGTCTTCTCCTCGCCGATCCGTTAGACGCGTTCAATGATGGTGGCAGTGCCCATACCCGCGCCCACACAAAGCGTGGCCAGGCCGGTCGAAAGATCACGCCGCTCAAGCTCATCAAGCACGGTACCCAGGATCATGGCCCCGGTCGCCCCAAGCGGATGGCCCATGGCGATGGCGCCGCCGTTCACGTTGATTTTGTCATGCTGAATATGGAGCTTCTGCATAAAGCGCAAAACCACCGAAGCAAAAGCTTCGTTCAGCTCATAAAGATCGATGTCATCAACCTCGAGCCCGGCGCGCTTGAGCGCCTTCTCGGTCACATATTGCGGGCCCGTCAGCATGATGGACGGTTCCGAACCGATGGACGCGAACGCTTTGATACGTGCGCGCGGCGTCAGGCCAAATTCTTCGCCCATTTCCTTGGTGCCCAACAGAACTGCCGATGCACCATCTACGATGCCGCTCGAATTGCCCGGCGTGTGCACGTGATTGATCGCTTCGACTTCCGGATAGCGCTGAATTGAAATCGCATCGAATGCAAATTCACCCGGCATGGCAAAAGACGGTTGCAATGCGCCCAGCGACTGCATGGTCGCATCGGGGCGCAAGTGTTCGTCTTTGTCGAGCAGGGTCAGGCCAAGCTGGTCCTTTACCGCCACGATGGATTTTTCAAAGTAATTATTGTCCCAGGCGTTGGCCGCGCGCTTTTGGCTCTCCACCGCAAAGCCGTCCACATCGTCACGGGAAAACCCATCCAGTGTGGCGATCAAATCAGCCGAAACCCCTTGCGGCGTAAAGTAGGTATCAAGCGCGACGGACGGATCGGTCGGCCAGGCACCACCATCCGAGCCCATGGGAACGCGGCTCATATGTTCAACCCCGCCGCCAATGGTCATATCGCATTGACCCGCCATCACTTGCGCCGCGGCGATGTTCACAGCTTCAAGACCGGAAGCACAGAAGCGGTTCACCTGAACGCCGCCAACGCTGTCGTCGAACCCGGCGTTTAGTACCGCCGTGCGGGGGATAACTGCACCTTGTTCGTTTACCGGAGATACAACGCCCATATAAACGTCATCGACCTTGGCGGTGTTCAGATTGTTCCGGTCACGGACGGACTGAAGAACCTGAGTTGCAAGGTCAAGGGCGGTCACTTCGTGAAGTGCGCCATTGGCTTTGCCCTTGCCGCGCGGGGTGCGGACGGCATCATAAATATAACAATCGGTCATTGCTGGTACTCCGTATGGAAATGATTGAGCGCGCCCAAATAAAGGCGGAAAGAGAAAAAGGCGCGCTCATTTTTGAGCACGCCTTATTTTGATTGGTTATTCTGCGGCGTTGCCAATGCCGTAGCCGACGACTTTTACGCCTGGCCGGGGCTTGGGCTCTTTTGCGAGCTGTGTAAGGCGCATGTCGATGTATTCGACGCCCTTCTTGAGCTCGTTGAGGGCGCCTTCAATGTCTTCGCGCTGTTGTTCGAGATCTACAATCTGTCTCTCAAACTTTTCCCGGCTGTGACGCCACTGGGTCTCGCGCCGATCACCCAGATCATAAAGATCGAGCATCTCGCCGATCTCCGAGAGCGAAAAGCCAACGCGCTTGCCCTGAAGAATCAACCGCAAGCGGGCGCGGTCCCGGGGGCTGAACACGCGCTGCTGGCCATTGCGAGTGGGGGAGATGAGGCCCTTGTCCTCATAAAAGCGGATGGCCCGCGCGGTCACTTTATATTCCCGCGAAAGTTCCGTGATGGTGAAAGTCTCTTGAGTGTCAGTTGGCATGTCGTTCCCTTACCTGCCCTGATTGAGATGAGGGACGATAGATGCCGCTGACGTTAACGTCAAGACAACTTAACGGAAAGTTAAAATACGACGGTGTTATCCCCTGGTTCGTGGTGATTTATTGCTTAATATTGTAATTATATTTCGTTTGCGGTTATCCCTAGATCCATTTGATGGGAGAAGACGCCCCAACCCCCTGAGCAATTGACAGAGCCTAGGCTGGCACAGGCCGGCGCACATTTTGCCAGGCAGCGGCATTGACAGGCGGCGGGTAGGCCACGAGGGGTGATTCGCAACATTTAGTGGGGAAACCTTGGCTTTACACCATATAGGGCCGTGGCTACAGTTCCGCCGCCTGTTCTTAACGTGTAGCGATTCGGATGAAACCTACTGTCCCTTGGAGTGTGAAGGGGGTGGAACCCGATGCCCGCGAAGCGGCAAAGCGGGCGGCCCGAAGTGCCGGGATGACGTTGGGGGCTTGGCTGAACCAGAAATTACTGGAAAGCGAGCGCGCCAGCGGTGGCGCTTCGTCCGCAAGCCAAGCTGGATCGAGGGAATTTAGGGTTAACGAGCCTTCCTCATTTGGCCCCGTCATGGACCCCCGTGGCGGCCCCGCCCCCTATGCAGACCGCGACTATGGCCGTCCCGCGCCGGAGCTTGGCGGCGTTACCCAATCCATTGATGCTTTGCGCCGTCATCTTCAGGATGCGGACAATCGCGCCGAACGAACCTATGGGCAGGTCTCTCGTTCGCTTGAAGCGATGCTGACCAAGCTCGACAAAGTCTCCGAGCGGCGGCGCACCGAAACAGGTGATGAAACATCAGACGGTATGGGCGCCATCAACAGCGCCTTGGGCGAGGTCAATCAGCGCCTTTCCTTGGTCGAGACGCGGCCCGGTCAACCCTTTGATATTGCGGGCATTGAACGCTCAGTAGGTGATATCAACCGATCCTTTGATGCCGCCAACAACCGCATCACACAACGCATCGACCACATTGAAAACTCAATGGAACGTATCGCCGACCGGACCGAGCAACGCGATGGTCGCCGTATGGACGCGATCCGCGGGCTCGAGCGTGCGGTTACCGAAATTGTAAACCGCGTCGACGATGTGGCCCGCCGCCAGTCCGATGCGGCGCGCGACACTGACCGTACCATCGCTGACTTGCGCAATGACCTTGGTCAGAACAATACCGGAATGTCCCCGTCTCTTGATTTGCTCCGTGAGCGGATCTTCGAGTTATCGGCGCAACTCGAAGCGAACCGGGTCCCCGCGGGCCAAGCTGTGGCGGAACAGAAGCTTACCGATTTTGAGCGCCGCATCGCCGATGCGCTCGATAACACCGCCAAGGCCGAAGATCTGGTCCGGCTTGAAACCCGTGTCATGGAAACCGCTGAAGCAACCGTGCAGAGCGCCATTCAGGCTGTTCAACATGGCTTGCGCGAAGAGCTGCTTGAGCGCGTGGACGCGTCGGAATCGCGCAGTGCTGCAGCGATCCAGCAATTGCAGAGCGACATCATTGACCATCTGCAAGGGGAAGCTGAAGAACGCGAAAAGCTAAGCTTGCCCCCTGTGGGTCACAACGCGCCCGAACTGTCCGAGTTGGAATCCAGGCTTGCAGAACGGTTTGAGCAAATGTCCGCGCAATTGGACTTGCTCGCGCACGATGTTGACGCCCGGCTTGACGAGGTGAGTATCGCGACCCGGAACGAGATCGATGCGCTCCATGACAAACTCGAAGGCCGCGAAGAAGGAACAAAGACCTCGTTTGCCGAAGAACCCTTTGATGCGGCAATGAGAAGCGCAAGCGAGCGCGCATCGTCAAGTGCCGCTCCTCAGCCCGCGCTGGTGTTTGAACCAGAACCGGAGCCACAAAACGAAGAAGACGAATCCATCCGGCTTTCCCATACAGAAATGCGGGACCGGCTCAGGCAAGACGCAACACGGCCATCTGAAACGGGCGTTCGTTTTATAGACAGAGATATTGATCGCGACGATGAACGTAGCGGTGTGCGCACCTCCATCGCCTTATTTGTTATTTTGCTATTGATTTTGAGCGCCGGGCTAATCGGATACAGCGGCTGGCGCATGTGGTCATCGGGGCAACTGGAAATTACGTTGCCTGAAATCCCGTGGCTTAACCCAGCACCCATCGAACAACCGATCCGCCAACCGGCGACGCCGGAACCAATAGCGCCCGAGCCCGTCGAAACTGCAGAACGGACTAACGATCCCGACCAGGATATTCGCGTTGACACCCAAATTGCGGATGCCGAAACCGAAACAATCCCTCCCGTGGAGGTGACACCAGAGCCACGCGCCGATACCGCCGCGCCCACCCCTGTTGCCGCGCTGCCCAACCCGCAGGCGAATGTTGTGGGACCAGCGCCCGCGCAGCTTTATGCAGAAGCGCTCGAATTACTTGAAGATGGTGCCGACGTTGAGGCGGCGCGCCTTTTGGAAGAAGCCGCCGATATGGGACTTACCATTGCCCAATTCCGGCTGGCGACCCTTTATGAGACCGGGCGCGGTGTTCCTCAGGACAATGCGGCGGCGCGAGACTGGTATGCGCAAGCGGCCGAAGGCGGCAATGCCCGGGCCATGCACAATCTTGCGGTGCTCTATGCTGAAGGCACCGTCACGGGTACGCCGGATTACGCCGAGGCGGCACGCTGGTTTGCCGAAGGCGCCAGTTATGACATTCGCGATTCTCAATACAATCTTGCAGTCTTGTTTGAACGTGGCCTGGGGGTGCGCACTGACATGCGACAGGCCTATCTTTGGTATTCCATTGCCTCCTTGGGGGGTGACACAGAAGCGGCAAGCCGCAGCACGAACCTAACTAATCGCCTGGCAGATAGCGTTCGCACCCGCATTGATGCGGCGGTGATGAATTGGGAACCCCGGCCGCTTGATCCGATCGCCAATGGGCAGCTCTCGGTATCCCACCCTCTGGGGGCCACGCCGAGAGAGATTATGTTGGCCCAACAGCTCCTTGTTACCATTGGCTTTGCCCCCGGCCCCGCCGACGGCATGATGGGCACCCAAACCGCTAATGCCATCCGCGATTTTCAACGTAGTGCTGGCATGGCGGTTACGGGCCGTGTTACTCCAGAACTGATTTCCCGTCTCGAACGCGCAGTTGCCGCACGCAGCAGCGGGGGCTAGGCGAGACCATTTAGGTTTTCAGTCCGTCGGAAAGGTCCATATCGGGCCATCTGCCGGAGCGGAGTGGCGTCTTTCCATGCAGGTCTATCTGCCGATCGCCGAATTGTCCGTGAACATCCTTTTGCTCATTGCCATGGGCGGCGGGGTCGGGTTCCTTTCGGGCATGTTCGGCGTTGGTGGCGGTTTCCTGATGACCCCGCTTTTGATCTTTACGGGCGTCCCCCCCGCCGTTGCCGTTGCCACCGAAGCCAATCAAATCGTCGCCTCGTCAGCAGCAGGTGTTGGGGCCCATTGGCGGCGCAAGGCTGTCGACTTCAAGATGGGTGGCGTGTTGCTGGTTGGCGGGCTGGTCGGCTCTTCGATTGGCGTTTTTCTATTTCGCTATCTCAGAGAACTTGGGCAAATCGATTTAATCATTTCGCTTTCTTATGTAGTTTTCCTGGGCGCCATCGGCGGCTTGATGCTGATTGAATCGTTTGGCGCCATGCGAAGTGGTAAAGGCGAAAGCCGGCTGGCGCGCGGTCCCGGCAAACATAATTGGATCCATGGACTGCCTCTGAAAATGCGGTTCCACCGTTCCCGGCTTTACATCAGCGCCATCCCGCCTTTGGGTATCGGATTTTTGGTAGGGATACTTGCCTCCATTATGGGCGTCGGCGGCGGCTTTATCATGGTCCCGGCCATGATCTATCTGCTCCGCATGCCAACAAATGTGGTGATCGGCACGTCTTTGTTTCAGATATTGTTCGTTACTGCTTTTGTTACCGTGCTTCATGCCGTGGCAAATCAAACCGTCGACATGGTGCTGGCCTTCTTCCTATTGATCGGCAGCGTTGTGGGTGTTCAGTTCGGCGTCCGGGTTGGCGCACGCCTCAAAAGCGAGCAACTCCGCGCCCTTCTTGCCCTGCTCGTCATTTTCGTTTGCGCTCGGCTCGCTTGGGGTCTTGTGGTCGAGCCCACAAATCCATTCTCATTGGGAGTATTCATCCATTGACCCGCGCCGGCACATATATAACTGCTCTGCTCGCCTGCGCCCTTCTGTCTGGGCCGGCAAATGCGCAGCGACTGGTGGCGGATTTGTCCGACCACCACATTTCCCTGTCGTCGAGCTTTACCGGAACTGAAATCATCGTCTTCGGCACGATTGAAGACACGGCGCAAAGCACCAGCGACGACTTCGATATCGCTATCGTGGTTCAGGGGCCACCTGAAACAATCTCCGTGCGGCGTAAAGAACGGGTCGCGGGCATCTGGATGAACACCCAGTCAGTGATCGTCAATGACCTTCCCAGTTTTTACTATGTGGCGAGCAGCTCTCCCTTCTACGAGTTGATGTCGGCCAGCCGCCGCAATTCCTACAACATTGGGACCGACGTATTGGGCCTGCCCGACCGGCCTTTTGACCCCGCCGAGACGCAACGGTACGAGCAGTTTCGCGCCGCTATGGTCGAGCTCCTGCAAGCTGAAGGCCTGGTGGTGGAAGACCAACAAGGCGTGCGCTTTCGCGGTGAACATTTGTTCCGTGCCCGCATTCCTATTCCCGCGACGGTGCAGGAAGGCACTTACAATGTGACGGTCTTCTTGTTTGAAGACGAAAATGTCATTGGTGCGCAGAACGCGCTTTTGACCATCGACAAAGTAGGCGTCGAAGGGCGGCTCAATGCCCTCGCCCACGAAAATCCCTTCGCCTATGGCTTTTTGGCACTTTTCATGGCGTTGATCGTGGGGCTGGGCGCTAACTTTATCTTCAAGCAACCCTAAAGGTCAGGCGACGCCCGCAAGGCGGCTTGGCGGAATTTCATAGACCTGGTCCCGCCCCAGAACCCAAGCGGTGGGCGCAGTTTCAAAAAGCCCCGCGAAGGCCTCGTCCGAGATATCAAGCCCGCCGGTAAAGGCCCCAAAGGATGGTAGGATCAAGCGCTGCCCATCCCCGACAAAACAGCGGCGGCGCAAATTACGGCTCCGTGTGCGGACGACCGCCGCGGGATGAAGATGACCGGCAAGTTCCCCCGGCGCAGCACCCATTTTCGGCTCATGGCGCAAAGTGAGCGGGCCCAATTCGAGCTCAACAGCGATTTCGCCGCCGATCCCTTCGGGCAAAATCTCGTCGTGATTGCCGGTAAGCCAAAGCCAGTTTGTTTTTTCTGTCAGCTCGCGGATCGCTGTTAAATCTTCTTTCGCGATGCGGTCCCCGGCGGTGCCATCATGAAAGGAATCACCAAGGGCGATAATGGCTTGCGGCTCATGACGGGCAATCGCCGCATCAAGAGATCGCAACGTGGCGCGCGTGTCATAGGGCGGCAGCATTTGCCCTTTGGCCGCGAAGGCCGAACCTTTTTCAAAGTGAAGATCGGCGACAAGCATCACTCCTTGCACAGGCCAGAAGGCAGCGCCCGTGGGATCGCCCACCAATGCCTGATCCAGTACTTTGATTTCTGCGCAGCCCGCTTTCACTTAACTTACGACCTCTTCGCTCATAGCTTCAGCAATCAATTCGCTTTCAGATACCTCGCGCAGCAAGGCCTCGTTCGCTTCACCGTAGATGGGAACCTTGCCAATCTCCAGCATAACAGGGACGGCCAGGGGTGAGATTCGAGAAAGCTTGCGCCGAATGATATTACCTTTGATACGCTGGAGCGCATCGCCAAGCCGCCCAATATCTAAAAGCCCCCCCGCAGCATCGGCATAGGTGGCACGCAGCAAGACATGGTCAGGTTCGTGCTCGCGCAACACGTCATAAATGAGATCAGAGGAAAAGGTCACTTGTCGGCCGGTCTTTTCCTGGCCCGGAAAGCGCCGTTCGATTAACCCGCCGATGACTGCGCAATCGCGGAACGTGCGTTTAAGCAGAGCAGATTCTCCAAGCCAGTTTTCAAGATCGTCCCCCAACATGTCTTCATGAAATAGCTTGTCCATGTCGAGGACGCTCATGTCCTCCAGTCCCCAAACGGAAAGCGCATATTCGTTCGCGACAAAGCCAAGCGGATGCAAGCGCAAGCGCTCGAGACGGCGGGTCAGAAGCATGCCCAGCGTCTGATGCGCAAGGCGGCCCTCGAACGGATAACAGACGAGATAGTTTTTGCCCCCTCGCGGAAAAGTTTCCACCAGCATCTCACCGGGTTTAGGCAGCACTGATATGCGGCGCTGGAGCTCCAACCATTCCGCCACCGGGCCAGGCAGGCTTTGCCATTCTTCCGGGTTTGAAACGATGTGGCGCACGCGCTCTGCCAAATAGGTTGAAAGCGGAAATTTGCCGCCATTAAAGCTGGGGATCATGGGGTTTTCATCGGAGGTGCGCGAGACGAAGGCTTCGGTCTCATGAAGTCCTTCAAAGCGTAAAACCTCCCCCGCAAACAAAAACGTGTCGCCGGGGGCAAGTTGATCAATGATCCATTCTTCCACCTCGCCCAGCACGCGGCCCCCTCGCGCTTTGGATTTGCCCGGCTTAGTCAGCCGCACTTTCAGCAGCGGCGATTCAACAATGGTGCCCACATTCATGCGATAGCGTTGCGCCACTGCGGGATTGGCAACGCGGTAAAGCCCCTCTGGCGTTTTTACGATGCGACGAAATCGGTCATAAGTTCGAAGCGCGTAACCGCCAGCGGCGACAAAATCGACAACGGCTTCGAAGTCCTCGAAGCTAAGATCTTGATAAGGCGCAGCGCGGCACACTTCGTCATAAAGTCGCACAAGATGAAACGGTTCCGCACATGCGGCCCCCAGCACGTGTTGCGCCAGAACGTCGAGCGCCCCCACCCGCGGCGACGCACCATCGAGAATGTTCTTTTCCGCCGCTTCTTTAGCAGCCGTGCATTCCATCACTTCAAACCGATTAGAAGGCACCAGCAGCGCGCGCGAAGGTTCGTCCATACGGTGATTGGCGCGGCCGATCCGCTGCAACAATCGACTTGCGCCTTTTGGCGCGCCCACGTGGATCACAAGGTCCACTTCCCCCCAGTCGATACCCAGATCAAGTGTCGAGGTGCAGACCACAGCCTTTAGTTTTCCCGCCGCCATCGCGGCTTCCACCTTGCGGCGCTGCTCTTTTGCTAATGAGCCATGGTGGAGCGCGATAGGCAGGTTTTCATCATTTAGCTTCCACAGTTCCTGAAAGACAATCTCTGCCTGGCTTCGCGTGTTCACAAAAACGAGCGTCAAGTTTGCGCCTTGAATGGCGTTGTAAACTTCAGGCACCGCGTGACGCGCGGAATGCCCTGACCAGGGAATATGCGCCTCGCTTGCCAAGACCGTCACGCGCGGGGGAACGCCCGCTTTGCCCACCACCAGATCGGCGAGTTGGTCTTCCTCGCCCTGAGGCATGAGATAGCGGCGCAAATCATCCGGGGTCTGAACAGTTGCCGAAAGACCAATACGCCGGACACCAGGAACGATAGATTCCAGTCGCGCCAGATCAAGCGCCAGTAAATCACCACGCTTAGAGGTTACCAGCGCATGAAGCTCATCCAGGATCACGCATTTGAGGGATTTGAAAAACCGGCGGGCGTCCTTGTAAGCAAGCAGCAGCGCCAATTGTTCCGGCGTCGTCAGCAAAATATCGGGTGGCGACGTTTTTTGCCGTTGGCGCCGCCCCGCTGGTGTATCGCCCGTGCGGGTTTCCACTTTGATGGGAAGGCCCATTTCCGCGATCGGCGCATTAAGATTGCGCGCGATATCCACCGCCAACGCCTTCAACGGCGAAATGTAAAGCGTGTGCGTGCCGCCCGCCATACCGGGTTTGCGGGGGCCGCGTTCCGCTAACTCCATAAGACTGGGCAGGAATCCGGCGAGGGTTTTGCCGCCGCCAGTGGGCGCGATGAGCAAGGATGACCGCCCCGCCAGCGATTTCTCCAACAGCTCCACTTGGTGGGACCGAGGTTGCCAGCCACGCGCGGCGAACCAATCAGCGAAGGTGGGCGGTAAGAGGTCTGTGGCGGCGGGATTTTTCAAACTCATAGGGAGACTATAGGGGCGAGCCATGGCCACAGGAAAGAGCCTTCCCCCCTTGGCGGTCCCGCCCATCAAGGGTAAGAAATGCCAACGCTTCCACATCGCGCTCGCCATTAGAGGGAACCCCCATGCCGGAAATTACAGAAGAACAAACGCAGGAATTCATGGATTGGCTGATTCCAACGATCAGCCAAATCGGGCTTAACATTTTGGGTGCCCTTTTGGTCCTGATTATCGGGTTTTGGATCGCCGGGTGGGCGCGCAATTGGATCAAGCGCAAGTTGAGCCGCCTGCCAAATTTCGACGACATGCTGTCCTCGTTCCTTGCCAGTCTTGCGCGCTACACCATCATGGCCATCACCATTTTGGCGGTGCTGCAGAAATTTGGTGTTGAAACGACAAGCTTCATCGCCGTCCTCGGCGCTGCTGGCCTTGCCGTCGGTCTTGCCTTGCAAGGCACGCTTTCAAATGTCGCCTCTGGCGTGATGCTTTTGATCTTCCGCCCGTTTCGGTTTGGGCAGTTCATCGAAGTAGCCGGGCACGCCGGTACGGTGAAGGGTTTAAATCTCTTTACGACCGAATTAGCGACGCCGGATAATGTGCAGATCATTATCCCGAATGCCGCTGTCTGGGGCGATTCAGTCAAAAACTACAACGGACACAACACGCGTCGTTGCGACATCACCATGGGAATTTCCTATGCCTCTGACATCAACCAAGCGATGGCGATCTTAAAAGATACCTGGTCAAAAGATGACCGTATTCTGAAAGACCCCGAGGCCTTTCAAGGGGTCGTAAACTTGGGCGATAGTTCCGTAGATATTGTGGTGCGCGTTTGGGTCACCGGCGACAATTATTGGCCGGTGAAGTTCGATCTTACCAAAGCTTTTAAGGAAGCATTCGACGCCAATGGCATCGACATTCCGTTTCCAACGCGCACTGTTCATTCCATAAGCGGGTAAGCCTTGGGAACCGCTCCAAATAACAATGAAACGATTGCCAAAGCCAGTTCAACCAAAGACGTGGCGGCGGTCAAAACATTATTTCTCGAATATGCCGCTTGGTTGGGCGAAGACCTGTGTTTCCAAGGCTTTGATGAGGAGATGGAAACCTTTCCCAAGATCTATTGCCATCTCCTGCTCGCCCGCGTGGATGGCGCGATGGCGGGCGCCATTGGCCTAAAAGACCTTGGCGATGGCATCTGCGAGATGAAGCGATTATTTGTGCGCGACGCCTTTAAAGCGACCGGCCTTGGACGTCGCCTCTCCGAACGGTTGATTGAAGATGCAAAGGCTTTGGGGTTTCGCACCATGCGGCTTGATACCCTGCCCCGCCTAAAAGCTGCGGTGGCGCTTTACCGTAAACTTGGATTCAAAGAGATCCCGCCTTACTATTTCAATCCGGTCGAAGGCGTCGTCTTTTTCGAAAAAGATCTTTAATCCGTATCAGGAACAACAATGATGCGGCCAAGGGCGCCGCGGTCCGCCATCAGCTCAAGGGCCTCTTTCGCGCGGGACAATGGAAAACGCGCGCCGATGTGGGGTTTTAATTTCCCCGTCCCCGCCATAGATAGTATCTGCGCGATATTTTCAGCACCTTTTTCGGGGTCTCGGCGGCCATATTCACCCGCGCGCACACCGACAACCGAAAAGCCTTTGATAAGCGGATAGTTTGCCGGGATTTGGCTAATCCTGCCGCTCGCAAACCCAATGACAAGCAGCCGTCCACCCCACGCGATACAACGCAAGGATTCGTCGAACACGTCACCGCCCACCGGATCGTAGATGACATCTGCACCAAGGCCACCGGTCAGCTCTTTTACTTCGTCTTTGAAGCCCGGCGCGCTATCGACCACAGAGTCAGCACCTTTTTTCAGAGCAAGCGCGCGTTTTTCTTCAGTCGATGCCGCCGCGATAACCCTCGCGCCCAAAAGTTTGCCCAATTCAACAGCCGCAAGGCCCACGCCCCCTGCCGCACCATGAACAAGCAAGCTCTCGCCAGCTTCCAGATAACCCCGCCGGACCAGCGCCACATAGGCGGTCATATAGGCGGACATCAGCCCCGCGCCTTCTTCAAAGCTTAACGCCTTTGGCAACGGCCGCACCAAGGCGGCGGCGATATTCGCAACTTCTGCCAAAAGACCCGTGGGGGCAGACACAATCACCGTATCGCCAATGGACAGCCCCTCAACATTTTGGCCAATCGCCTGAACGACCCCCGCCCCTTCATGGCCCGGGGTGAAAGGAAGGTTTGGCTTAAACTGATAGCCCCCTCTGGTCATGAGGAGATCGGGAAAGCCAATTGCCACAGCTTTTAGCCTGACCTGGACCTCTTCCGGGCTGGGATCTGGCATACTAATAGTGCCGTATTCGCAGCCAGACAGATCCTCTGTCAGCTTGCGAACAATAAGAGCGCGGACATTAGCGCTCATTTTTTGGACGTAACCTTGGAGATACCGGCCAAAATTAGCTGCGTGGCAAAGCGCGCCGCCTCAATCGCATCCGGATCATCGCGTTTAACGATCCGGTCCGCCATTTCAAAGGCGATGCCGATCAGTGCGGCGGTTAAATATTCAGCATCCACCAGCGGGATGACACCGCGCTCAATTCCTTCGTCAATATCAACCCGCAGTTCCTCGAACCCGGCGATCACCTCGGGTGTATCCATCCGCACACGGATAGCGCCCGTATTGGCGCGCATCATCTCGTACTCGCGGTTGTCCTCAAGAACATAGGTAAAGAAGACCGTGAACATGCCTTGCAAAAAATCTTCGAAGGTTTTGGCCTTAAGGCGCTCCTCTTTCAGACGCGGACGAATGCGCAGGGCGCTTTCATCCATGATTGCCTGAAAAACCTCTTCCTTGGAGCGGAAGTAATTATAGAAGGTTCCCGAGGCGAGCCCGGTGCGGCGGATGATGTCGCGCACAGTGGTTGCACCATACCCGAGCTCAGCAAAAACAGAGCGCGCCGCATCAAGGATCGCCTGGCGGTTTGCCACCTTGGTCTGCTCGCGCTTGCCCGATATTACCTCTACGTCGCTCATGCGTCTCCCCAAATGAGCCCATTGTTCCCTGGGCTTTATCAATACCATTGCCCCTGAGTCTAGCGGAAAGTGACGATCCGTCAATTTTGATCTTGATGGATCGACCCGTGGGAGATCCTTGACAGAAACCGCAGGAAACAGCCCAATCGGTCTATGAATAACACCCCGGAACCGCCCCCCCTAAAAAACCTATTAGGCGATGAGAACGAGCATTTGCTGATCGACGGCGTGCCCCATGCGCTTGCGCTGGGGCTGAAGCTCATTGAAATGACACGCGACAATGCCACGGTGAAGCTTCCTTATGACCCCCGATTTGTCGGCAACCCGGAAACCGGCGTTATTCATGGCGGGGCGGTGACGTCCTTGCTCGACAATGTTTCAGGACTTGCGGTCTTTGCCGCCATGGAGGAACTCACCTCAATTGCCACGCTGGATTTGCGCATCGATTACATGCGCGCGGCAACGCCGGGCAAGGATGTCATTGCTCACGCTCATTGTTACAAGGTGACGCGCACCATCGCCTTTGTACGCGGCACGGCTTATGAGACAACGCCGGATGATCCCGTCGCCACTTGCACGGGCGCCTTTATGCTGGGTTCCAACGCAGGCAGAAAGCTCGGCGCCAACACCACGGGGCAAGGTGACTTGGGCGATGCGGGAGGCGGCAAGTGACCACCTTCCTCGACCGCGAAAAGTTACGCACCGAAGCTGGCCTGCAGGCCTTCGTCAACTCCATCCCCTATGCCAAATTCATCGGCATTGAAGTGCGCAAAGTGGGCGGCGAGCTGACTTGCGTTCTTCCCTTCAAGGACGACAACGTGGGTAACCCCATGCTGCCTGCCCTTCACGGCGGTGTGGTAAGCGCGCTTTTGGAGACCGCTGCCATATTGCAGCTCATCGGCGAGGTAGAGTCCGATCACTTACCCAAGCCGGTCAATATCAATATCGATTATTTGCGCTCAGCCAAACCAGTAGAAACCTATGCCCGCGCCTTTATCACCAAACAGGGCCGCCGCGTTGCCAATGTGCATGCAGAAGCCTGGCAAGAGACCCGCGACCGCCCGGTTGCCGCGCTGCATGGGCACTTTCTTTTGGCGCCGCGGAACCGGTCCGATGGCTAAGCAAGATCACGCGCCCGCCAAATGACCGACCGCGGCCCCATCACCCATGGCCAGGTTTTTGCAATTGCCTGGCCCATTATCCTTGCCAATGCAGCGGTGCCGCTTTTGGGCATTGTGGATACCGCCGTCATCGGTCAACAAGGCAGTGCTGCCATGCTGGGGGCCATCGCTATTGGCGCCTTGATCATGACCTTCATCTACTGGGCCTTTGGGTTCTTGCGCATGGGAACGACGGGCTTCGCAGCCCAAGCGGTGGGGGCACAGGATGATAGCGAGCTTGGGTCCACCATTGGACGCGCCGCGCTGATCGCAGGCGGGCTTGGCGTTTCGCTTTTTGTGCTTCAAGTGCCTATCAGCTTTGTTGTCTTCGCAATCTTTCAGGGGACGGACGAAGTTGAAGATGCCGCGCGGACCTATTTCACAATTCGCATTTGGGGGGCGCCCGCGGCGCTGTTCGGATTTGCGGCGCTTGGTTGGTTCATCGGGATCAAACACGCCGGTTATGTGCTTGTGCTCCAGGTTTTACTCAACGGGCTGAATGCCGCGCTGGATATCTGGTTTGTCGTCGGGCTCGACATGGGCGTCGCCGGCGTTGCCTATGGCACGGTCATTGCCGAGTGGACCATGGCGGGGGCGGCGTGCCTTTTGATTTTGCGGGAATTTCGCAAGCGCGGCCTCACGATCGAACTTGCCCGCCTGCGCGCCGCCGCGCCAATGCTCAAGATGATTGCTATCAATCGCGATATATTCATTCGCACACTGGCACTTTTGGGTGGATTTGCGCTTTTTAACTGGGAAAGCGCACGCATGGGGGATGTGCCCTTGGCGGGCAATTTCATCCTGCTTCAGTTCATCAGTTTTGGCGCCTTCTTCCTCGACGGCTTTGCCTTTGCGGTGGAGGCCTTGGTGGGTGATGCGGTGGGCGCGAAAAACCCTGCACGGCTAAGACAGGCGGTGCGCAAATCTACCCAATGGGCTTTCGGGACGGCCATATTGCTCGCGGGCGGAACGTGGATCATTGGCCCCTATGCCATCGAAGCCTTGACCACCGCACCAGATGTGCGGGCGGCGGCTATGGCGTTTCTTGGCTTTGCAGCCTTTTATCCGCTGATCGGGGTGTGGCCGTTTCAGTTTGACGGCATATTTATTGGCGCCACACGCGGACCGGACATGCGCAATGCCATGCTCATGTCCTTCGGGATTTTTATTGCGGCCTGGTATGTGCTGACGCCCTTGTTTGGCAATCTCGGCCTGTGGTGCGCCTTCCTTATATTCTTATCGGCGCGTGCGGTGACGCTTGGCTTGCGCTATCCGGCCCTCGCCCGCGAAGCTGCAGCCCCTTAGAGAATATCAAGCACGTTTTCCGGGGGGCGCCCTATGGCGGCCTTTGCGCCGTTCACAACGATAGGTCGTTCGATCAGGACCGGGTTTTCCACCATGGCTTTGATCAGCGCCTCGCGGGACAGACTTTCATCATCAAGCCCTTGCGCATTGTAGGCCTCTTCGCCTTTGCGTATCAGATCCCGCGGCTCTTTTCCCAATGCGCGCAAAATGACATTGAGTTCAGCCTCGTTGGGCGGTGTCTCAAGATAGGCGACCACATTCGGGCTAACGCCGCGTTCTTCAAGCAGCGCCAATGTGGCGCGCGATTTCGAGCAACGGGGATTGTGATAAATAGTGACAGACATAACTACCTTCCTATTGAACGTCTGCGCCGACGGCATCGGCGACACATGAAAAACCATCAGCTCGCAGATGGGCGAGCAATTCGGTTTTGATCCGCCTGATAAGCGACGGGCCCTGATAAATAAGCGCTGTATAAATTTGAACCAAAGACGCGCCCGCGCGGATCTTGGCGTAAGCGCTTGCGCCATCGTGCACACCGCCTGCGCCGATGAGGGCAATTTTGCCCCTGGTCAGGCGGTGCACTTCCCTCAGCACCGCCGTCGAAGGGCCCAACAGCGGTTTGCCGGAAAGCCCCCCCGCCTGATCCGCATGGGGACCCATAAGCTCCGTGGGCCGGGCGATGGTGGTGTTGGAGACGATCATTCCTTCGATGCCGCTGGCAAGCACGACTTCTGCAATATCAACCACATCATCAGGCGTTAAGTCCGGCGCGATTTTTAGCACCAATGGCTTTTGCTGTGCCCCGCCCTTCACAAGATCATCGCGCACGATAACAAGACGGCCCAAAAGCTCCTCCAGCGCGCCGCGGGTTTGCAGATCGCGCAATCCTGGCGTGTTCGGTGAAGAAATATTGGCCGTGAAATAATCCGCATAAGGATATAAAACACGCAAGCCCACTTCATAATCGGACATGCGGTCGCTCGCGTCTTTGTTCGCGCCAATGTTCGCGCCAATGATCCCGCCCCGTCGCGGTAGGTTTTGAAGCCGCGCCTTGGCGACGCCCAGGCCTTGATTATTAAACCCAAGCCGATTGATGACCGCATTGTCTTTGGTAAGCCGGAAAATACGCGGTTTCGGATTGCCGGGCTGCGGGAGGGGGGTCACCGTGCCTACTTCGGCAGAGCCCATGCCCAGCCGCAACATGGCGCGCGGCACTTCGGCATTTTTGTCAAAGCCCGCTGCAAGCCCTACTGGATTGGCAAAGTTGAGTCCCATGGCGCTTACCCCAAGCGCGGCATCATCCGTAGACGGATCGGACCCGGCAAGGCCCGTTTTCAGTCCAAAGAGCGTCAGCTTGTGGGCGGTTTCAGGATCGAGCGCAAAAAGTACCGCGCGGGCAATAGGAAAAAGGTCAACCATCGGGGAACTCCACTTCCTGGGGAAACTGCCGCGCCCCATCAGCACCAAGGGGGAAGGCCCAAGTCCGGCTTACCGCCGCCATAGGAAGATCCCCATAAAGATGCGGAAAAAGATCTCCCCCTCGGGAGGGCTCCCATTTCAGCCTGGCGCCGAGCGCTTGCACCTTTACCTCGATAAGCATCAAATCGCTGTTTTCTGCGAAATAGCGCCTTACCGTCTCGCGCAATTGGCCGGCCGTAGAGAAATGGATGAACCCGTCCGTAAGGTCCACTTTTGCCCCGCCATAAGTGCCCGCCGCCTCGGCAACGCGCCAGTCAGCGGTTTCGCATACTTTGTAGATCAGGGCGGAATCAGTGGCTTTCATCGCCCGTCTGGATACAGAATTTGACGCTTCGGCGCTAGGACTGGACGCAAAGGCCCGATAAGGTATAATTCCTATTGTTAGGAACGAATACCGGAATCGCCCGAACTCAGACACCGCCGAACCATGCTGACGCACAAGCAGATCTGGAATGCCATTGACCGGCTCGCCGACCGACGCGGGCTCACACCCTCAGGCCTGGCCCGCTCGGCGGGGCTGGACCCCACCACCTTTAACCGCTCCAAGCGCGCCGGTTCAAACGGCAAATTGCGTTGGCCCTCGACCGAGAGCATTGCAAAAATCCTCGAAGCCACCGGCATCAGCATGGATGTCTTTGTGGGATTGATGGACCAAAGCGGCACTCGCCGTTATTCCACACGCTATGTGCCGCTAATTGGTTTTGCCCAGGCAGGCGACCAGGGCTTTTTCGATGATGGCGGATTTCCAGCCGGCGCTGGTTGGGACGAAGTGGCCTTCCCCGAGATCGGTGATGACAACGCCTATGCGCTAGAAATCAGCGGCGATTCCATGCAACCCGTTTATCGGGACGGCGACATCATCGTCGTCTCACCCAATTCAAGTGTGCGCCGCGGCGACCGGGTGGTGGTCAAAACCAACGAAGGCGAAGTGATGGTGAAGGTTCTTGCGCGGCAATCCGCACGGCGCATTGAACTGCATTCCCTCAATCCGGAATATGACAACCGCACGCTAGAGCTGGGCGAGGTGGCGTGGATCGCCCGCGTGCTTTGGGCAAGCCAATAGTCCGAACTAAGCTGCAAGCTCGCGTTTCAGCGCTTTGTCGATAAGGCTGATCGATTCTTCAAGACCATAAATCTCAACAAATGAGCCAAACCGTGGGCCTTGGCTTTGCCCCAAAAGGGTTTCGTAAAGCGCGGAGAACCAGGCGCGTAACGGTTCAAATTCGTGGGTCTTGCCCACTTCATAAACTACCGTCTGAATTGCTTCGCCGCTGATTTTCGTATCGCTCGCCAAAAGGCCTTCAAGTTTTGCTTTAAGGTCAGTCAGCGCTTCACGTTCTTGATCCGTAGGCTGACGATACGTCTTATGGGGCTTAACAAAGTCGTGGTAATAATTGATGGCATAGCCCACTAAGCGATCAAGGAAGGGGTGGTTTTCCGCATTCGCTTCTGGGTCATAGCGATTGATAAAACCCCACAGAATGTCCCGGTCCTCGGCATTACTGGCACTCACAAGGTTCAGCAACAGATTAAAGCTCACCGGAATGTATTCCGCTGGCGGCTTACCATTGTGGATGTGCCAGACTGGATTGGAGAGCCGATCCTTGCCTTCCTGTTCAGGGTATTTGTCGAGAAACGTCACATACTCATCGACTGCCTTGGGGATCACATCGAAATAAAGCCGCTTGGCCTGCCGGGGCTTTTGAAACATGTAATAGGACAGGCTTTCATCCGGCGCATATCGCAGCCAATCGTCCACCGAGATCGATTCGTTTCCCTTTGACTTTGAAATCCGTGCGCCATGTTCGTCCAGGAAGAGTTCGAAATTAAACCCCTCCGGCGGCAGGCCGCCCATTGCCTTGACGATGCGCGAAGACAGTTTGACGGACTCAATTAGATCCTTGCCCGCCATTTCATAGTCAATACCCAGCGCAAACCAGCGAAGCGCCCAATCGGCCTTCCATTGCATCTTGCAATGGCCGTCGGTGACAGGGGTTTCCAGTTCCTCACCATCATCAGTGCGATACCGGATGGTGCCCTTGTCCACATTGCATTCAAGTACCGAAACCTGTTGCACGACACCGCTTTCGGGATGGACGGGCAAAAACGGGCTATAGGTCGCGCGACGTTCCTCGCCCAGGGTTGGCAGCACGATATCCATGACCTTGTCATAGACCTGTAGCACCCGCAGCAACGCGTCATTGAATTGGCCCGACTTATAACACTCGGTCGCGCTCAGAAATTCATAATCAAACCCGAACTGATCCAAGAAAGCTTGCAGGCGAGCGTTGTTGTGATGGGCAAAACTTTCGTGGGTGCCAAAGGGATCAGGGACTTCCGTCAATGACCGGTTGAGGTGCTGCTCAAGCATTTCCGGATTGGGGACATTTCCTGGCACTTTGCGCAGACCGTCCATGTCATCGGAAAAACATACAAGCCGCGTTGGGCGGTCACTCAATGTCTCAAAGGCGTTCCGCACCATGGAGGTGCGCACAACTTCGCCAAAAGTTCCCATGTGCGGCAGGCCGGAAGGGCCGTATCCCGTCTGAAAGATCACGGGCGCATCACCGCCCTTACGCTCGATCCGTTCAACGAGTTTCCGCGCCTCTTCAAAAGGCCAGGCCTTGCTGGATTGGGCAATATCGTAAAGCTGTGGGTCGGTCATGGGGGTCTCGTTATGGCTAACAAAGTCTTACTGACGCATTTACGCGATCTTTGGACACGAAAGCTAGGGTTGCCGCTGGGTTGCGTCAATCTTGTCGCAGCCTTTCGGGGTTGGGATGGCAATCGGGACAATGTTTGACGCACTGAGTAAGTGGGCAAGTACCATTGAGCTTTCGCCCTTGGTTACAACTTCGGAAGGTGCCGCCGACGCGGCACCGAGCGCTGTTGTCCTTCCTGACGAGACCATTCGCCGCCTGAAAGCCGATCAGGTTGAGCTGCTTTATGGAATGGATCGCACCTCTGGCCTGAAGCCTGTCATTGCCTTTTTCGTTACGACCTGGATTATCGCGGGCTTTAACAGCGCCATGCCCTGGGCCGCGCTGGCGCTCTATTGCGCCGCCTGGACCTGGTATCACAGCCTGCAGATGGAGTTTTTGAAGACTGAGTCGCGAAAGGACAATCCTGAATTCTGGGCGCGCCAGTTTACCCTCGCATCCCTATGTACCGGCCTTGCATGGGGGCTTGGTGCGGTGGCGTGGTTCGACCGCGCGGACTTGGCAAATCAGGCGATCGTTAGCCTTGTTGTCCTAGGCGTTTGTGCCTCGAGCATCATTACACGTGCGCTTCACCGGCCTGCCAAGCTTGCTTTCCTTCTGCCTGCAGGGGTTCCACTTGCTGCATCATTGTTGATAACCGGAACCTCTTTCGGGTTTCTGATGACCGCTTTTGGCCTGTTGTTCGCGACGGGCCTGTTTCAGTGGGGCAAAACGCTTAAGACATCGCAGCTCGATACATTTGCATTGAGCTTTCAAAATGAAGCCCTTGTCGACTCAATCTCTGAAGAGCGCCGCATCGCGGAAAAAGCCAAAGAGGTTGCCGAAGCGGCGAACCGCGCAAAGTCAGAATTCCTTGCCACCATGAGCCACGAAGTGCGGACGCCCCTAAATGGCATTCTGGGCATGGCGCGCATTCTTCAAAATTCCAGTCTCAACAATGAACAAGAAGATCAGCTCGGGGTGATTGTCGAATCTGGCGAGATGCTCAATACAGTCCTCAACGACATTTTGGATCTCTCCAAGCTCGAAGCCGGGCGGCTGGATGTGGCGCCAGAACCCTTCAATGTTCAGAGCACGGCGGAAAGCGTTGTGAAACTTTTGACACCAGGCGCACGGCAGAAGAATCTAAACGTCGAGGTTTGCACCGACACATCCAAAGTGACCATGGCAAAAGGGGACGCCCATCGCGTTCGCCAGGTCCTGCTCAATCTTATTGGGAACGCCATCAAGTTCACCGATTCAGGCGAAGTGACCGTGATCATCGCCGATTCCGGCTCGCCGATGCTGCCAAAAGGCGCGGGGGCAAACGTCGCGCCCGGACACGTAATTGTTGCGGTGAAAGACACGGGCATTGGCATTTCAGCCAATGTGCTTCCCCAGCTGTTTCAACCTTTCCGTCAGGCTGATCAAACCACCACACGAAGATATGGCGGCAGCGGCCTGGGGCTCGCCATTTCCAAACGCCTAATGGATTTGATGGGCGGTGAAATCGGTGTTGTGAGCGCGCGCGGCGACGGCAGCACTTTCTGGTTTTCCTTGCCCGCGGCGGAAGGGTCTCAAACGCCCGCGGTTCAAGAGATCGCAACGACCGCTACTGCGCCAGGCCAAAACACAAGCCGCTTTATTCTACTTGCCGAAGACAATGACCTGAACGCCAAAGTCGCCGAGGCTTTGCTCGGGCGAGCGGGACACACAATCGTTCGCACCTGTGACGGAGCTGAAACGGTGGCTTGGGTCCGCAAGGCCGTAAATGACCGCACGCCGCTGCCAGATCTGATCCTGATGGACATCCGCATGCCAAAGTTGTCGGGCATCGAGGCGGCCATCGCAATCCGCGAAATGCGCGGGCCCGCGGCAGAGTTACCGATTATTGCGCTGACCGCTGATATTACCATGGCCGATATTCAGGGCGCCGGGCCATCGCGCGTTCCCGCAGAATATGGCAACCATTTCGACGGTGTCCTGCCCAAACCGGTCACACCAGACCACTTGAGCAAGGCGATTGAAGACCACATCTTCGCGCCGTATCACCCGCGCCGTATCAAAGACGACGACCCGCGCTTTGATTCCCGTCAACTTGGGGAACTACTCAGCACATTGGGGACTAGAACCGTAAGCGAACTAATCGAGGCCTTTTCAGTCGACGTTGCCGACACCGAGCAGAGGTTGAAGATAGCGGCCATGCAAGGGGATGCGGGCGAAGTGCGTGCCCGGGCACAAAACCTTGCGGGCGCAGCGGCGAGCCTGGGGTTCGTGGCATTGGCCGATGCCGCGCGCCGGCTCAACGAGGTTGCACGGGCTGATAGTATGGGCGACATAACACTGGAAATATCCAGCGTCACAGACGCCATTGCCGGTGCTGGGGAAATCGTCGAACAGCTCAAAAGCGCCTGACCACCCCTTATATGAAGTGTTAGGCTAGCCGTTATGGTCAGCCCGCCCGATTCGCATTCCGCATCCTCCAAACCGATCCGCGCCCTGGTCGCCAAGGCAGGCAAATGTGTTGCCGCGCTCGACACCGGCGAGGTGGACGATCTGGATCGGCAACTCGCCACTCAGCTTCTTGAAAAAGAACCCGTGCTGGTTTGCCATGCGGGCTTCACCGCGCGGCGGCTGGGTCTGCGGCGGCCTGCACGCCGTAGTGATCTGTTCGATATTCTTGAGCTTTTTGCCTTCACCTTCCCCGCACGCGCTTGCGTGCCGACCCCTTCGGGGTTGGCGCGGGTTTTAGGTCTTGCCGCCCCGGAAGATGTGGCTGAGGAAGCGGCGTTCTTGCACATTATCGCGGCCCGCTTGCTCGAGGCACTTCAATCGGCAGAGGTGCCGCATCCAGAACATGCCGCAAGCCTGGCGCCCACCCTAACCAAGGCAGGGTGGGCCTGGGGTCCCGCTGTCGAGGCAGCGCTTGGCGCAGTCCCGCGCGGGCCATTGGATCCCGGGACGCGCGAGCGCAGTTCAGGATTTGATATCTGGCACCGCTTGCCCGAGTGGGAAGAACGCGCACCAGAACCGCCCTCCGGAACCGCGCTCATAGGTGATGTCGAAACCGAAGCCCGCCTTGAAACGATCATCGGGTCCGCAGGTCAGCGCCGCCAAGCGCAATCGGAATACGCCACATTGGCCGCCGCCGCACTAGCACCCAAGGACACCGCGGAACATGCAAACGTTACCTTGGCAGAGGCAGGCACCGGGTTGGGCAAGACACTTGGTTATCTGGCACCCATAAGCGTGTGGGGGGAAAAGAACGGCCCCGGCATCTGGATTGCCACTTTTACCAAGAACCTGCAGCGCCAACTCGATCAGGAACTTTCCCGCGTTTATCCGGACCCGGAGGAAAAAGCGCGCTGGACCGTAATCCGAAAGGGCCGTGAAAACTATCTCTGCCTTTTGAATTATCAGGACGTTGCCACCCGGGCCATGACAGGGCTGGGCGGCATGGGACAGATCGAAACTGGCATTATTGCCAGATGGGCGCTGGCCAGCCGCGACGGCGATATGGTTGGCGGCGATTACCCGGCGTGGCTGGAAACCGGCCTTGAGCATCAACTGACGGACCGGCGAGGGGAATGCATTTATTCTGCCTGCCCGCATTACCGCCGTTGTGTGATTGAGAAATCGGTGCGCAAGGCTCGGCGGGCGCGTATCGTGGTGGCGAACCATGCTTTGGTGCTGACCCAATCTGCCCTCGACATGGCGTTAGAGCCATCATCTGCAAATGCCCAGGAAGACAGTACTGAGCGGCAGCGCTTTTTGTTTTTCGATGAGGGCCATCACCTGTTTAATGCGGCGGATGCAGCCTATTCATCTCACCTCACCGGACTTGAGGCGAGCGAACTTCGCCGTTGGATTCGGGGGCCGGAGGGACGGCGCGGCTCCCGCGCGCGCGGTCTCATCGACCGCATTGGGGACCTCACCGGCGCCGACGCTGATTTAGAAAAATTGCTGCAGCAGGCGGTGCGGGCTGCGCGCGCCCTTCCCGGTGAAGGCTGGACCACGCGGGCCCAGGACGGCGCCCCCCAAGGGGCAACGGAAAATTTCCTGTCAGCTGTCCGCGCGCAAATCACCGCGCGCATGGAGCGAAAGTTCAGCGGCGTTCAAAGTTGGGAGACCGACGTCCGCCCCTTGGGTGAGGGGATTGGAGATGCGGGCGTGGAACTTGAAGTCGCTCTTGGCAACTTAGCAACGCCTCTGCTTCAGCTCGCCAAGGGCCTGCGCGAGCGCTTGGATGAAGAAGCCAAAGACCTTGAGACCACCATCCGGGTGCGGATTGAAGCTGCCGCGCGGGGGCTGGAACGGCGCGCCGCGCTAACTTTGCCTGCCTGGCGTGGCATGCTGCAGTCCCTCTCCGCGCCGCCACCGGAAGCCTTTGTTGATTGGTTCGCCATGGAAAACCGGCGCGGGCGCTTATTTGATGTGGGCATGCACCGCCATTGGGTCGATCCCAGCGAGCCCCTGGCACGCACGGTGCTTGAACGCGCCCAAGGGGTGTTCATAACCTCAGCCACTTTGCGCGACACGTCCGAAGACGAAGAAGCCGCCGACGACGACTGGCAAAGCGCTGAAGTGCGCACCGGCACGGCGCATCTGGCCGGGGCGGTGAAGCGCGCGAGTTTTGCCTCGCCGTTTGACTATGTGGGCAATACCAAAATTCTGATCGTCAACGATATTGGGCGTGACGATGCCGATCAGGTCTCCGCTGCGTTTCGCGAATTGTTCAAAGCGGCAGGCGGCGGGGCCTTGGGGCTGTTCACTGCAATCCATCGGCTGCGCGCGGTCCATGAGCGGATTGCCGAACCGTTGGAGGCCGCCGGGCTGCCCCTTTTTGCGCAACATGTGGACGCCATGGACACCGGGACCCTGGTGGACATTTTCCGAAACGAAGAACACGCCTGCCTGCTCGGCACCGATGCCGTGCGGGACGGGATTGATGTGCCCGGGTCATCCCTGCGGCTTATCGTATTTGATCGGGTGCCCTGGCCCCGGCCGGATATTTTGCACCGAGCCCGGCGGGAAAAATTTGGCACCCGCATCTACGACGACCTCATCACACGGCTCAGGCTCAAACAGGCCTATGGCCGGCTAATCCGCCACGAAGACGACCGCGGTGTCTTTGTCATGCTCGATAGCCGGACCCCCACGCGGCTTTTGAACGCCTTCCCCAAAGGGGTTGAGGTTGAGCGCCTGGGGCTGGCCGAAGCCATTGGCGCGACAGGTGACTTTCTGCAAAAGTGATCTACCTTGCCCTTGGCCGGACGGTCGCTTATGGTCCGCGGCGGCTGATCACACAACGAAAAACGGAAAACCTATGAGCCAAGACGTCACCCCTCAAAAGGCACTTATTTATCTGATGGTTTTGGTCTCGGCTGCTGATGCCGATATGACCGATGCCGAATTGCTAACCATTGGCGAGATTGTGCGGAAGTTCCCCGTGTTCCATGGGTTCGATGCTGAACATCTGGTCTCCGTAGCCGAGGAATGTGGCGATGTGCTGGCAAATTCCGTAGATGGCGTGCAATCGGTGGTGGACATCGTGTGCGAAAGCCTGCCCGAGCGGCTTTATGAAACCGCTTATGCCTGCGCCGTGGAAGTTGCCGCTGCCGATGAATCGGTAGACCAAGAAGAGCTGCGCGTGCTTGAGGTCATCCGCGACACGCTGGCGCTTAGCCGTCTTCATTCTGGTGCCATTGAATGGTCGGCGCGCGCGCGTCACATGACCTTGTAGTTAGCGCCGCGCGGCCACTCGCTCAAGAAATCCCGCCGAAGCCTCAATTGCACCCATCCAGTTCCCCTGCTCGGTCAATCCGCTTGCCTTGCGCGGTTTAAATCCGTGATCGCCATCTTCGAGCCAGCAAAGCTCAATTGCTGGCGCGAGCTCAAATCCCGCAACTTCGTCCTTGGTGCCAAAGGGATCGCGCGTTCCTTGGCAAATAAGTGTTGGTGTTTGTAAGCCCGCAAGGTGTTCGGTACGCAGTTTTTCAGGCTTGCCCGGCGGATGGAAGGGATAGCCATAGACCAGAACGGCGGCGATGCGTATCTGATCGGCCATCATGGTCGCAAAGCGCCCGCCCATGCTTTTGCCGGCAAGAACCACTCGTTCGGGCGGCGCGCCCGCTTCGCGGATTGCAGACAGAAACGTCTCAAACAAAACAGGCGGCTTGTCCGGGGGACGCCGTGTTCCATCCTTGCGACGTTGGGCCATATAGGGAAACTCAAACCGAACGACGCGATTGCCCTGGGCCGCGAGGGCCGCTGCAAAAGTGGTCATGAAAGGCGCATCCATTCCCACACCCGCCCCATGGGCGAATACAATTGTAAAAGGTGCGTCGTCGGGTCCATCAATAAGAAGTTCCATAGGTCGATACTACGCCGGTTCGCGCGACCTGACCAAACAATCAAAGCGTCACACTTCGGCGCTTGATCAAATGGGCCAAAACAGACCAGTCTGCCCACGGGTCGCTGGAAGATGTGAAGGACGTGTGCGGCAAGCCATGAAGATTATTTACCTGATGCGCCACGCGAAAGCGGCGAACGACAGTCCGACCTTCGAAGATCGGGACCGGGCGCTAAACTCGCGTGGCAACGAAGATGCCCCCCGCATGGCCGCTGAGATGAAAGCTCGCGGCTTCATCCCCGACCTTGTTTTGTGTTCCAGTGCGCGTCGCACGCAAGAAACCTGCCGCCATATGCTCGATGTGTTGGGGCCTGACATACCTACTGTTTTTGATCCCGGGCTTTATCTTGCTTCCGACGAAGAAATCTTAGAGACGATCCACGGTGCCAACCCGGCCGCGAGCGCCTTGCTGGTGATCGGACATAATCCCGGGCTGGAGGATCTTGCGGTGGCCCTTGCGGCGGACGACGGACCTCCAAAATTTCCTACCGCTGCTTTGGCAGTTTTCCGTTTCGATGCGGAGACATGGCACCAGGTTGCACGCCGCAATGGTGCGTTCACTGACTATATCACCCCAAAAATGTTGAAAGATTAACTTTCCGCTGCGCGGGCACCGTCAGCCAAAACAAGGTCGGGCCAACCGAAGGCGATTTCCTCGTGCGGCTCTCCAAAGGTGATGCGCGTCCGCCGCGCAATCTCTGCCCCGCCAAGATTTTCATAGAACGTGCGTGCCGGATTGCCATCAAGCGCCCAGATCAGAGCCGAGCGTTGACCGGCCTGACGCATGGCGCCAAAGAGGTTTTCCAAAAGCAATCGACCAGCGCCCAGGCGCTGATGGTTCGGATCCACATACAAGGTGAAGACCTCTGCCCCAAAAGGCAGGTCGCGTGTTTTTGAGGGCCCTGCATTGGCAAGACCGATGACCCCATAGCTTTCGTGCGTTGCGACCAAAAAGGCTTCTTTGGCTGTTTGTTTGGAAATGACCTGAGCCCAATGCGCCCCGTGGCGGGCCGAAGACATGGCAAGTAATCCGCGATCAGGCAGCAGCCCGGGATAGGTGTCTTGCCAAGCATCCACATAAATGCGGCCCATCTCGGCACTGTCACTTTCTCTGGCGCGCCGTACGGCGATCACGGGTTTGCTCCTCTGTCTAGGTCCTCCGAGCGATTGCTCGGCCTCCAATTCATTTCGTATGCAGATTGAGCTGGAATTGTGGCCGTATCCGGGCCGCAACACGCCCCCAATCGGCATGCGCATTAAAAAAATGTTCAGCACAGAAAGAGTACACAGATTTCCATGGACCCACAAGCAAGCTCGAGACATCCAGTCGGCCGCACGTGTTTCAATGGTTAAGAATGACGGTGTAGACGGGAGCAGTTTTGCGCTCTAAATTATGCACATCGATTTCTGTGAGAGGCGTAGATGGGGCTTATTACAACATTGTTGATCATGGCCGGGGCCCTGGGCTTGGGGGGGTTCGCGCGCTATAAGGCTAACCAACCTTACGAGCCGGGCACGCCTCGGCTGATCAACTGGAACTTGGTGATGATCTTAGCCGGTGTCGTCGCAATTATCATGCTGGTCCACCTGTTTTCCCTTTCAGGGTTCGAAGTGGGCCAAGGGCGCGGCAGACGACCCTGATCGCCTTTATCCTAATCGGCTTTTGTTGGCTCGTGGGCGCTTTCGTGACCCGGCGCGTGAAAATGTTCCACCGTATGCCCGCGCAGTCCCAACCTGAGGGTCTCCAAGTTCAACACTTCATGCAGGGGCACGTTGCCGATATTCACATTGGGACCCAGCCGCGTTACGAAATAGATCATCTGCGGCTTAAACGGCGCTTCAAACACCAATTGATCGGGATCGATGCCGGAATTTAGAATTGCATCGACTGCATCGCCGCGCACTTTGCCGTCGGCGCCATAAATGCCAGCACTTGCATCCGCGCGGCCTTCGACAATGACCTTCCAGGCGCCCGCTTCAATGTCGCTTTTGATGGCTGCGACCCACGCTTTGGGTTCCATAGTGAAGTCTGCATCCTTGCTGCCAACCTCGGATAAAACCTTAAAGCCCGCACCGGCCAATCGTTCCACCTCACGACATTTTTCAAGTTCAGGGATGGGAAGCGAGCCATTTGACACTTCCACCAATGAAAAACCCACATCGCGCATAATCGCTTCGTAGTCAGACATCTTGTTTTGCCAATAGCTCAATTCAAACATCAGCCCGCCCGGCGAGGTGAGCACATCGAAGGATTTATAGAGCGCCAGCTTTTCTTCAAGGTTGGGCGTTAAGTGCGCCGTACCCCAGCCGAGTTTCACAACATCGGTGTAGGCGCCGCAGATCGCCAGTGCATCTTTGATTTCGGCAAGGCCAAGCCCCGCATCCAGGGCGTTGGTAAGCCCCCGTGCGCGCGGCTTTGCGTCATGTTCCGGCAAGTCAAAAGGAATACGCCCCATGGCCTCCCGCCCCTCCCTGTGCGCTTTGTTGTTGGCGGGTTTTTATCAGACTACGCGGCACGCGCAACCAACAAACTATCTTCCTGCGTCACTTTGATGGCAAAATCGAATTTGTCTAATTCCAGCGCCAGAAGCCAGTCAGTTCGAGAGCCGTATTGCTCGCGCGCGCTTAAAAACGTTTCGGTCCCAAACCAGCGCAAAAGCAAATCCTTAAGCGCCTCTTCGTCATAAGGTTCATCAAGCGCCACCGACCGTATTTGGAGCGCGCAAAGTTCATCCTCATCGGCGCGGGTCTTACCATTGCGCCCGGCGGCAAGAATTGTTGCCTGATCCGTCCCGCGCAAGGCAATGCCTGTTGCCCGTGCATTGACCAGGGCGGCCGCAAACATTGGAGCGCCCGTCCGCGCGGCGGCGAGACAAGCTGTGCCATTCGTCGTGGTTTGTGCAATGCGCGCACCGCTTAAACGCGCCTCGTTCATGGCCGTGGGGGAATTGCCAAAATCAAACCCGTTAGGTTTAATTCCGCGGCGCTCACCAACCGTCAGCTCGACGCGGCCAGAAGCTTTAAGGCCAAGCGCTTCGTCCAATTCTTTGACCATAATGATCTCGCTTGCCCCAGAGGCAAAAGCATACGCCGCCGTGGTGAAGGCGCGGAACACATCGATCGCAACCAGCGTACCCTTCGCATCACGGGCACTTTGCGGAAAACTTGTCAGGTGGATGTCCAAAATAGGAGGTCTCAACCGCCAAGCGCGTCTTTAAAGGGACCAGCGGGCAAGTGCGCTGCGCGATCGGCGTGGCAGAAGAAATAGTCACCAAATTCTCCATGCACCAAGTCGGTACTGGAAACAGCTTTGCCATCAGCGCCCATGTGGAACATGCGATAGCCCTGATCAAGCAAGCCATCGCGCACCGCCTCGCCGGTGGTGCCAAAGCGGCGTTCGATAAAGGCAGGGTGAATTTCAATCATAATTGTCGGCTTCTCGCGTGCGATCATTTCTTTCGCACCCGCAAGGACCAAAGATTCCGCCCCTTCCACATCGCAGCGTAGAAAATCGCATTTAGTTTTGCTGGTCTGCGCAGCAAATCCGTCGAGGGTTACAGCTTCAACGATCTCGGATTCGTATTTGGTTTTTCCCGCCATCATGGCGCTGATGGCGTCGTCGCTTTCGCCTTTGCGTGTGACAAATGAAAACGAATGCCCAAGCCGCCCGGATCGTTTCACCGGCACTGTAAGTTGCAATTCGCCAGGGGCGTTGCTTACTGCCTTATGTTGCATGTCGACATTTTTGAGCCGCGTCATAGCAACCAGCCGTTCCATGATGCGGTAAGTGAAACTCGATGGTTCAAAAGCGATCACTTCGCCCTCGGGCACCGCTTTGGCTAGGATGTAAGTATATTGCCCATCGCTCGCGCCAATTTGCCAACAGATGTCCGTTGGCTGCAACAGATAGGGCAACATGTGCGCTTCGGGTTCCCACATGGAAGGCCGATAAAGCCGCGTGAAGGCCTTGGCGGTATGGGCGTAACTTCTGAATTGTCGCTCAAGTGACATGATCTAAGACCGACCTCAAAATTGGAGCGGGTGATGGGGATCGAACCCACGGCCCTCAGCTTGGGAAGCTGATGCTCTACCACTGAGCTACACCCGCCTGAAGCGCAGAGATATGCCTGAAATTGGCGGGCGGGTCCAGAAGATTGCAATGCAAGATCTCGCGTGTGATTGCGGCAGTATCCTCGGTGATTAGTCATGAAGCCTTCGAGAGGCTAAGATCCGGCCAAACAACGCTACCCTTGTTGGAGAACGCTGTGATGCGACATTGGATGATACTGTCCTTGATTTTATTTTGCGGCATGGGCAGCTCTAACCTTGTTGCCTATACCCAGGCACAATTAGATGCCATGACGGAGCATTGCGAAGAACGCCCTTGGGAGAACTGTCGGGAGGAAATCGCGCGACTGGTAGCCTCCGAGAGCCCCGCAACCACCTCCGATCAAGGAGAAGATGTTTCTGCATCAACCGGAAGCGCCGGGACGGGGTCAGCGGAAGATAGGTTCGCAAATTCATCGGGCAGCGAGCAATCGGAACCCAGCATCGTTCCACGACTATCCCAACGTGAAGCACGTCAGGTTCGCGACCGGTCGAGCCAGTTTCCCATTGGAACTTTTGAGCGGGCCGTCCTACCACCGAGCGAAAGTGATGGGGACGATGAGGCGAACGACGAAAATTAAAATCAACACCCTCAATGCATCCAAACAGCCTGTCTGGCTCATCAATAGAGGCAAGGCGTGCAGTCCAGATGAATGCACGGCTATGACTCAATCATCGCCACTGAGGAACCACGATGCCGTTTTCCGTTTTGCCCGAGGCCAGATTTTTCAAAACAAGAGTTGCGGTAATTCTAACTCTTTCGGGCCTGCTCATTTTCTACCACGTCTCTAAAGTGTATGATCTTTATTGGGGCGCAGAGATCGGAAATCATGCGGCCTTAATTGACGCGCAGTCGTTCATACGATTGGCCATCGCCGCTAGCTTGTCCCTTGTTGTCCTCGGCGTCAGGGGAGCGCCTTGGAGGCGCTTGGCTTTGTTCGGAATGTGGGCCAGCATTACAGCTCTAGTTGCCACGCGATACCTGTTGCTGTGGGAAACAAGTGTTCTTGATGGGTTTGAAAATGCCTTCCCGCTTTCATACCTTAGGGGCTTTATCTTCCCAACCATCATTACACTGATATATCCAACATTTAGAAATTCATAACGGCGGGTGGATCAACAGCAAGCGAGCGCCTTAGGTGGCAGCCGCGACAGTCCGCTATAATGAAGCTGCGCTGATTCGCCAATTTGCCAAGAAGACGCCTTATGACCGCATCAGAACACGTCCTTATCCTTCTTTCGCTCATTATCTCCTTAGGACTTGCGCATTTGTTGAACGGGATTGCGCGTCTTATCCACGCCAAGGACATTCAATGGTCGTGGCTCCACGGTGTCTGGATCATCTTCATCCTGCTGTTGTTTATCGATTTCTGGATCTCGGTCTGGCAACTGCGGCTTGAGACGGATTGGAATATCTGGATGGTCGGATTTTGGGTCACCATGGCGACGCTGCTCTATCTCGTTGCCGCTCTCGCCGTTCCGGACAAGATCCCCGATAGAGGCATGGACCTTGGCGCATTTCATGACGTGAACCGCAAACGCTATCTCGGGCTGTGGATCTTTGCGATGACATTTGCCTTCGCGGCCAACCTGATGCTGGAAGGGTTCGCTGGCGCAAATGTTATCGTTATATTGAACGTGCTCTGCCTCGTCGCGGCGGGGTTCGGCAGGCCGCTTTGGCTGCAGTGGGCGGGAACGCTCGGCACCGGCACCTTGTTCGCCGTCTACTTCGCGCTCTTTATGGCGGACTTCTGATCTGCTGAACCTCGACCGTCCACTTCATTGGCAACTCCGGCGTACAAAGCCGCTTCATTGGCACACCTCGGCTCGCGGCCAATTTTCCATAGCCTTCAGAGGGTTATTCCGAATCACATGACATCATGGCGAATCACGTTGACCTCGGCGGCGAGGCTGAAACTCATGGCTGCCGCGGCAAAGCGTATCTAACTGCCCTGATAAATAAGGGGCACTCCACGAGGGGGAGAATCCAAATGGACGTAATTCTAACCGATCTCAGATTCACGGTGGCCGCCGGCGTGGTCATGACCGTGATCCTCTGGTTCGTTGCACCACTGATTGCAGGTTGAGGAGGGACTGACACATGGAAAGTTTTGACCTCAATTTACTCATCCGCTTTTTGCACGTTTTCTCGGGCATCTTGTGGATCGGGCTTTTGTACTATTTCAACTTTGTACAAATCCCGACTATGCCGAAAATCCCCGATGACCAAAAACCGGCCATCGGCAAACACATCGCGCCCGCGGCCCTGTTCTGGTTCCGTTGGGCGGCCGCGTTCACCGTGCTCTTCGGGCTCTTCTCAGCCTGGCGGCAAGGCTTTATCTGGGATGCGCTGATGCTTGGCTGGGGCCAAGGCAGTCTCCATACCACCTGGATCGGCATCGGCATGTGGCTGGGCCTGATCATGGCGTTCAACGTCTGGTTTGTAATCTGGCCAAATCAGAAAAAGGCGCTGGGTATCGTGGATGCAGATGCTGACGCCAAAGCCAAGGCGGGCCGTACGGCCATGCTGTTCAGCCGCACCAATACGCTGCTGTCATTCCCGATGCTGTGGGGCATGCTCGCCTCCAAGCACTTGATCGGCATGTAAGCAGAAAAGGAAAGGGCGAGCACTGATGCGCTCGCCCTACCCCACCATGAAGAGCGCTCATTGGGCGCTCTTTTTTTACCCATGACTTCGCCCTCTTCCCTTGCAAGGGCTGCGCGCCTCTGTGCTGAATAGGTGCGCGCTCATCCCTGGTTTGCAATACCCGCGCCAAAGCCCGGCATCTCAATGCGGCACGGTGCTTAATTGGTGTACGGAGAATTAATCTTAACGACGCGTCAGTCGAGCTTGAAGTGCTTGGACAGCTTCAGGCCCTGGCGCTGGTAGTGCGAGCCGATATCAGTGCCATAGACAAAGTCCGGCACTTGGGTCAGCGGTTCATAAACCAGCCGCCCCACCACCTGACCGTCTTCTATGATGAAGGGCACATCATGGCTGCGCACTTCCAAAACGGCACGGCTGCCCGAACCCCCTGCCGCAACATGTCCGAAACCGGGATCAAAGAACCCTGCATAGTGAACGCGAAATTCACCCACCAGCGGATTAAACGGCACCATCTCCGCGGCAAATTCAGGCGGCACGTGCACCGCTTCGCGGCTCGCGAGGATATAAAACTCATCGGGGTCCAGGATCAGCGTTGCATCCTTGCGCGCTGAGATGGGTTCCCAAAATTCGGTTGCGTCATAGGCGCCGGGTTTGTCCACATCGATAACGCTGGCGTGGCGTTTGGCCCGATAACCCACAAAACCCGTGGCCGGGTCTGCGGTCAGGTCTACTGACACTGCGATGCCGTGATCGATGTCCGCGTCCCCATCCACAAGCCCCACCTTTTTATGGAGCTCAAGCAGCGCTTGATCGTTCAAAACAGCACTGCCCGCACGCAGGCGCAGTTGATTGAGCCGGCTGCCCGCGCGCACAAGCACACTGAATGTCTTGGGGCTGATCTCGGCGTATAGAGGGCCGTCATAGCCCGCTTCAACCTGATCAAAGCTGCTGGCGAAATCGGTGATGAGCCGCGTGAAGACATCAATGCGGCCCGTTGAGCTTTTCGGATTGGCAAGGCCCGATACAGTTTTGGGCAAGGCCGTCCGTTCCATCAACGGCACAAGGTAGACGCAACCCATTTCCAGCACTGCGCCGCTGGTGAGATCAATTTCATGCATCACCACATCTTTGAGGCGGTCCTCCACCGTGCGGCGGGGCCCGGGCAGAAAGCTCGCGCGGATGCGATAGGCTTTGGACCCCAGGCGTAGATCGATGCTCGCGGGCTGAAGCTGGGCATTGGTGATCGGACCTTGCGCGGACAAGGCGCCGGTCTTGATCAATTCCTTGAGGTCTTGCACCGGCAGAACGCCGGGGCCCTCAAAGGCGATATCGGTTTGCTCGTTCACTTGCTCATCCGCATCAGTATCGAGGGTCATGGTGGACATGGGATGGCTTCCTTATCACGGGGGGAGAAGGGGCTAAAGCTTTAGGAAGGGGATCAACGCCCTCATGTGACAAGATTCCCGCGAAAAAGCCCCTGACACCCCTTGCGGCTTTGGCGCTGACCATTGCACGATTCGGAACCCGCCCTTTTGCCCGAAAGCAAGACCCATGAGTTCCGATCCCACATCCTGGCGCCCCCAGACCCTGGCCGTTCACGGCGGCACCACGCGCAGCCCCTTTGGGGAAACCAGCGAAGCGCTCTTTCTCACTTCGGGCTATGTCTACGACAGCGCCGAACAGGCCGCCGCCCGATTTACCGGCGAGGACGAAGGCTACATCTATTCCCGCTACGGCAATCCCACCGTCACCATGTTTGAACAGCGCATTGCCGCATTGGAAGGCGCGGCGTGCGCCCGCGCCACGGCATCCGGCATGGCGGCGGTGACCGCATCGCTTCTTTGTCACCTCAAGGCGGGGGACCATGTCCTTGCCTCCCGCGCCCTTTTTGGTGGGTGCCGTTATGTGATTGAGGACTTGCTGCCGCGCCTCGGCATCGCATCGACCCTTGTGGATGGCCGCGACATGGCCGCGTGGAAGGCTGCCGTGCGGCCAGAGACCAAAACGTTTTTCCTCGAGTCCCCATCCAATCCGGCGCTGGAAGTGATCGACATTGCGGCAGTGGCTGAACTGGCACACGAAACCGGCGCGCGGCTGATTGTGGATAACGTCTTTGCCACGCCAGTGCTTCAGCGCCCCATGGATATGGGCGCCGACGTGGTGGTTTATTCCGCGACCAAACATATCGATGGCCAAGGCCGCTGCCTGGGCGGGGTGGTTCTGTGCAAGGAAGATTTTTTAAACGACCACCTGCATCAGTTCATTCGGCAAACCGGCCCTTCTATTAGCCCGTTTAATGCCTGGGTCATGCTCAAAAGCCTTGAGACCCTTGAGATGCGTATGAATGCGCATTGCCAGGGCGCGGCATCAATCGCCGATGCGCTGGCCGATAACCCTAAAGTCACCCGCGTGCTTTATCCTGGGCGCAAAGATCACCCGCAACACGCGCTTGCCATGAAACAAATGTCGGCGGGCGGCAACATCATTGCCTTTGACGTTAAGGGCAGCAAGGAAGCCGCCTTCCGGGCGGCCAATGCCTTGGGGATCATTTCAATCTCAAACAACCTGGGGGATGCAAAAAGCCTGATCACGCACCCCGCCACCACAACCCATCAGCGATTAACCGAAGATGCCCGCGCTGAATTGGGAATTGGGGCCGGAACATTGCGCCTGTCGGTCGGTCTGGAAGACGTCGACGACCTGATCGATGATCTTAACCAGGCGCTTCGTAAAGCATAAAGCGTTGCGCAGAATCACTAGACGATAAGCGCTACCATGCCCATCATGGGCAAAGCAAGTTTGAGGGGTGTCGTTTGCGGTTCCGCGAGTGACGACACAAGTGTTCGGAGTTTGGCGTATGTACGACGCAACAACCCATTCCATCCGTGTGAGTGTTGAGCCGCTATATCTAGAAGACCAATCGGCGCCAGAAGACGGCTACTATGTCTGGTCCTATAAAGTTGTGATCGAAAATCAGGGCGGCAATACCGTTCAGGTCCGCAATCGGCTTTGGCGGATTGTCGATTCCGATGGCCGCACCCAAGAAGTCCACGGCGAAGGGGTGGTTGGCGAACAGCCTGTGCTCGGCCCCGGGGATCGGTTTGAATATACTTCCGGCGCACCGCTCAATACGCCTTCGGGCATCATGGGCGGGGTCTACCAGGTGACCACCGAAGAAGGCACGCTGCTGGATGTCACCATCCCGCCCTTTTCCCTCGATAGCCCCTACGCCAATCGCACGGTGAACTGAGCCGCATTGCTTTTGAAAAGCCGCGCAATTGACGCCCGGAGCCCATAAGGGTAGCGCTTAGGGGTCAGATTGTTACCGACCATCCAATCTGGCACGAGAGACACAACTCGCGAGACGCCGTGCCCAGTCCCAGGCCAATCCTTCTTGTCATTGGCATTTTGCTGACCACCCTCGGCATTGCCATGATGCTGCCTGCGGCCATCGATATTTCCGTGGGCAATCGCGATTGGCAGGTCTTTGCCACTAGCAGTGCGGCCACCATCTTCATTGGCATATCCCTGTGGCTCGCCAACCGGGGCTATAGCGGCAACCTGACCATGCAGCAGGCGTTTTTGCTGACAACTTTTTCTTGGGTTGCACTGGTGATGTTTGCCGCCATCCCCTTTGCGCTTTCGCCCAGCGTTCAGCTTAGCTACACCGATGCGTTTTTTGAATCCATGTCGGGCCTAACGACAACGGGTTCTACCGTCATTGTAGGGCTCGATAACGCGCCGCCGGGAATTCTCGCCTGGCGCGCGCTCCTCCAATGGCTTGGCGGGGTCGGGATCATCGTTATGGCAATTGCGGTTTTGCCTATGCTGCGGATCGGCGGGATGCAGATCTTCCGCCTTGAATCCTCTGATACCTCGGAAAAAATCCTGCCCCGCGCGCAAGCCATCGTTGGCTCCATTGTGGCGCTTTATGTGGGGCTGACGGCGATCTGCGCCGCGTCCTACTGGACTTTTGGCATGCCCTTTGCCCATGCCGTTGCGCATTCCATGACCACTATTGCCACCGGCGGCTTTTCCACGTCTGATCTTTCTATTGGCCGTTGGGAGACGCAGGGTATTCAGTACACGTCGGTGTTGTTCATGATCTTGGCAAGTCTGCCCTTTGCCCTTTATCTGCAAAACTTACCGGGCAAACCTTGGGCGATTTTTCGTGATGCGCAGGTCAAAGGGTTCTTTTTTGTCGCGGCGCTGATTACCGCGGTCTTGATGACCTATCTCATCATTAGTGGTCTTTACACGGGCGAGACGGCGTTTCGCGCGGCGATTTTCAACGGTGTTTCGATCCTAACCGGAACGGGCTACGCCACAGCTGATTATCACGCTTGGGGCACGTTTTCCGTAGGCGTCTTTTTCTTCACCATTTTCATAGGCGGTTGCGCCGGATCGACAAGTTGCGGCATAAAAATTTTCCGCTTTCAAGTGATCGAAGCCGCCGCGCGCACCCACGTCCAGCGTATTGTCCATCCGCACGGGGTTTTTACCGCGCGTTACAATCGCCGCCCGGTCCCGCCCGAAGTAATCTCCTCCGTCTTGAGCTTTTTGTTCCTGTTCCTATCCCTCTTTGCCTTGATGGCGATCATGCTTTCTTTGGTGGGGCTCGATTCATTGACCGCCTGGTCCGCAGCAGGAACAGCCCTTGCCAATGTGGGGCCCGGCCTGGGGCCGGTGGTTGGGCCGGCAGGATCATTTGCAAGCCTGCCCGACAGCGCCAAGTGGATCTTAGCCGCCGGTATGCTTCTGGGCCGACTTGAGCTATTTACGGTTCTGGTTTTATTCCTGCCCAGTTTCTGGCGCCAGTAAACCCCTGTCGGAGATACGCGATGCCCGCCACCTACACGCCGCGCGAAATGATCGCGAAGCTGATTTCCTTTGACACCACCAGCCGCAATTCCAATCTCGAACTGATTGATTTCGTTGAGCACTATCTCGATGAGAACGGCGCCAGATGCACGCGGTTTTATAACGACGATAAAACCAAAGCGAACTTGCTCGCTTCTATTGGGCCCAACATCGAAGGCGGGATCATTCTTTCAGGACATACCGACGTGGTGCCCGTTGATGGCCAGCCTTGGGTCACCGATCCGTGGGCGCTGACTGAAAAAGACGGCAAACTTTATGGGCGCGGCACGTGCGACATGAAAAGCTTCTCGGCAATCGCGCTGTCGCTTGTTCCCGAATTTTTAGAGCGTGGTCTTAATGTGCCGATCCATTTTGCCCTCTCCTATGACGAAGAAGTGGGCTGCACCGGGGTGGGCGGCATGATCGAAGGATTAGGCGAGGCCATCCCCACGCCGCGCTGCGCCATCATTGGCGAACCTACCAACATGAAAGTGGTGAACGGGAACAAGGGCATTCGCGCCTTCCGCACCACTGTTGAAGGCAAGGAAAGCCATTCCAGCCTTCCGGAAAACGGCGCCAGCGCCATCCTGTTCTCAGTTGAATTGATCAACCACCTCATGGAACTTGGCCGTCAGATGGAGGACTTAGGGGATGCCTCGGGGCAGTTCGACCCAGCTTTCACAACGTTGTCGATCGGTGTGATCGAAGGCGGCACTGCCACCAATATCATTCCGCGCGAATGCCAGTTCGATTGGGAATATCGGCCCCTTCCGCACGTGGATCAGGATTGCATCATCAGTGAGTTTCAAAGCCATGTGGACAACATCGTCCTGCCGCGCCTTCTAAAACAGGGCGGCGGTGAAGGCAGCATTGTAACCGAAGACCTTGTCGCGGTGCCGGGGCTGCAAGCGCAAGGGATATCCCCCGCTGAAGAACTGGCGCTAAAACTTACCGGCGCCAACCGGACCGAGACCGTTTCTTATGCCGCCGAAGCCGGCATGTTTCAGATCGCGGGCGTTCCCTCCGTCATCTGCGGGCCGGGATCAATTACCGAGGCTCACAAGCCGAACGAGTTTATCACCCTTGATCAAGTAGATCAGAGTGTGGCGTTTTTTGAGAAACTGATTGATGAACTCTGCGGTTAAGAACTGAGCCGCTAAAGCGGGTCCAGCGTTTCCGCATCGAAATCATAGACCTCGTTACAAAACTCGCATTTGACTGAAAGCCTGCCGTCTTCGGCCATCTCACGCAGGTCTTCAATGGGAAAGCTGCGCAGGATGCCTTGCGAGCGATCCTGCGAGCAACGACAAACGCGGCTCAATGCGCGCGGCTCGTAAACGCGCACGCCATCTTCGTGATAGAGCCGGAACAAAAGCTGTTCAGGCGCAACCATGGGATCAAGCAATTCGTGGTCTTCCGTGGTCCCCAGCAGAATTGCAGCGCGGTTCCACGCTTCTTCCACATTTTCACCTCTTTCGGTCAGAACTTCTTCGATCTCACCGGCCTGAATTCGCGCTTCGCGTTCCTGTTCATCCTGAATGCCGCCATCGGCCGCAAGATGCTGGATCATAATCCCGCCCGCGCGCCAGACAGGGCGCTCGCCCGCGCTGGCGATCTGCCCCACGGCAAGTTTGATCGATGTCGCGATTTGTTCTGATTGGCGGAAATATTCGTGAGCCGCCTCGGTAAGGCTGGTGCCGTGCAATGCAACGATGCCTTGATAACGGTCCATGTCGCCGCCGGGATCAATCGTTAGCGCCAGATGGCCCTTACCCAAAAGCGTGCCGGTGGAAAGCTCATCTTCTGCGGCTTCCAGCGCCGCATACATCTTTTCGTCCACTTGCGCGTAACCGCGCATGGCGCCGGGGGAGGTAAAGGTTGTCACCAACAGCGCCACCGGACCATCCCCTTGGGCCTGGATCGTCAGTGTACCATCAAACTTAAGCGCTTCGCCCAGCAGTGCGGCCAGCGCCAGTGCTTCGCCCAACAAACGGCTGACCGGCGCGGGATAATCGTGGCGCGTCAGAATGTCATTTACAAGATCCCCAAGACGCACCATGCGCCCACGCACCCCCGTCTTTTCCACTTGGAATGGGAGCACATGGTCGTCATGGGTGTTTATATGGCGGGGTGCCTCGGTCATTGATGCTGCTTTATGCCTTGGGCAGTTTGTCAAAGCACCAGGCGAGTACTGCCTTTTGCGCATGAAGGCGATTTTCCGCCTCGTCCCACACCACGGATTGATTGCCGTCGATGACAGAGGCTGTCATTTCCTCACCGCGGTGAGCGGGCAAACAGTGCATGAAGATGGCATCGCCCTTGGCCTTGGCCATCAAATCGTCGGTCACCTGATAGGGGGCGAGCCGCCGGTGCCGCGCAAAGACATCTTCTTCATCGCCGAGCGATACCCAGGTGTCAGTCACGACCGCATCAACCCCCGTCACGGCGGCGACAGGATCGGACGTCAATTCCAGGTCCACGCCGTTGTCGCGTGCCCAGGCAACGATCTCATTATCGGGACCATAGCCATTGGCGAATGCGACGCGCATTTTGAAGTTGAACTTGCCCGCCGCATGGATCCACGACGTTGCCACATTGTTGTTGGCGTCGCCGGTCCAGGCAATTGTTGCGCCTTCAATGGGCCCTTTGGTTTCTTCAAACGTCATAATGTCAGCCATGAGCTGGCACGGGTGGCTGCGCTTGGTCAGGCTGTTAATCACCGGCACGGTGGAGTTGTTTGCAAGGTCCGTGAGGTAATCATGGCTGAGCGTCCGGATGGTGATCGCGTCCACATAGCGCGACAAAACCTTGCCCGTATCGGCGACGGCTTCACCGCGCCCAAGTTGAAGCTCGGAGCCCGTCAAATACATGGTCGTGCCGCCCAGTTGCCGCATGCCAACGTCGAAGGAAACGCGCGTCCGGGTGGAAACCTGTTCGAACACAAGCGCGAGGATTTTGCCGTCAAGGATCGGATCGGCATCCGGCACCCCTTTGTCCAATCCCGCCCGGGCCGCCTTCCATGTCTTGGCCACTTCGATCATGGCCCGCAGGTCTTCGGCCGGAATATCGGCAAGGTCGAGAAAGTGTTTTGGTTGAGTTGTCATTTGTCTGTCTCTTTTTGGTCGAGGGCCGCGCAGGCTTTTTCCAGTTTCGCGAGCGCCTCGGAAATCTCTTGTTCATTCACAACGAGCGGGGGAAGCAGTCTTAAGACATTGTCCCCGGCGCCCACCGCCAGCATGCGTTCCGCGCGTAACGCGTCAATCAATGCGGCGGGCTGGCTTCGTCGGAGTTTGATCCCCATCATCAGCCCAACACCGCGCACCTCTTCGATCACGTCGGGGTGCGAATCTTTCAAGCCCTCAAGACCTTGGCGCATTTGGCTCGCCATCTGCCGCACGTGATCCAAAAACCCATCGGCCAGAACAATGTCGAGCACCGCATTGCCCACCGCCATGGCAAGCGGATTGCCGCCGTAGGTGGAACCATGGCTGCCGGCGGTCATCGCGCTTGCCGCTTTCTCAGACGCCAAAAGGGCGCCCATGGGAAAGCCGCCGCCAATGCCTTTGGCTGCCGCTAAAATATCGGGGGCGATGCCCGCCCATTCGTGCGCGAATAATTTTCCGGTGCGGCCCATGCCGCATTGCACTTCATCGAGGATCAAAAGGATCCCCGCTTCGTCGGCAATTTCCCGTAGTTCGCGCATTTGAGCCGGTGAAAAGGCACGGATACCACCTTCCCCTTGCACAGGTTCCAGCAAGATGCCCGCCGTCTCTGGCCCAATAGCTGCGCGCACTGCATCGAGATCCCCGAAAGGAACGTGGTCAAACCCTTCGACCGCCGGGCCAAACCCCTTCAGTAGCTTTTCCTGACCCGCGGCGGAAATGGTCGCCAGAGTGCGGCCATGAAACGCCCCTTCAAAGGAAATGAGCCGCCAACGTTCGGGCGCGCCTTGGCCGTAGTGATAGCGCCGCGTCATTTTGATCGCGCCTTCCAATGCCTCGGCCCCAGAATTTGTAAAGAACACTGTGTCGGCAAAGGTGGCAGCGACCAACCGTTCGGCCAGCCGTTCCTGCCCTTCGATGCGATAAAGGTTTGAGGTATGCCAAAGCTTATCGGCCTGGGTCTTGAGCGCATCAATAAGATGCGGGTTGGCATGCCCCGCCACGGTCACCGCGATGCCGCCAGCAAAATCAAGATAGCGGTCACCATCTTTGGTGAAAAGCCACACGCCCTCGCCGCGCTCAAAGGAAAGCGGTTGACGCGCATAGGTGGGCAGTACGGGGTCCATGGTTCTCAATTCCCTGATGACGAACGCCGCCGGGCTTGGAATAGCTGGCGGCGCTCAAAAAAAGTCAGTCCTTTTGGATGAACTTCTTACGCCTTTAATCGATAGCCGCTTCGGAACAGGGCATGGCAGCAAAAGCCGAGCACAAGGTTCACCACAATGAGCATGGTAACGCCAATGGCAAGGTTGCTGTCCGCCTGGCCGATGAAGCCATAGCGGAAGCCATCAATCAGATAGAAGACGGGATTATAATGGCTCACCTGCTCCCAAAGCGGCGGCAACATGGTGACGGAATAAAACGTTCCCGACAAAAGCGCCGCGGGCATGATGATAAAGTTGCTCACCGTCGCCATGTGGTCAAATTTTTCAGCCCACATGCCAGCCAAAATGCCGATGAAGGAAAGCATCAGCGACGCGCCCACCGCGAAAACGAGGATCGCCCAAAAGTGCGTGACGCCCAAGGGTGCAAACGGCGACATAACCAGCCAAGAGACAATGGCAACGAAAACGCCGCGCGTTGCGCCGCCCCCAGCAAAAGCAAGCGTCAACTCACCCGGTGAAAGCGGCGGCATCAGAAAATCAACAATATTGCCTTGGATTTTGGACACCAAAAGAGATGAGGCTGTATTTGCAAAGGAGTTCTGAATCACCTGCATCATAATCAGGCCCGGCGCCATAAAGGCGGCAAAGGGCACGCCGTTGATGTCAGGCCGCGATCCGGCCAGCGCCACGGTGAAAATGAACAAAAACAGCAGCGAGACGACCACAGGCGCAAGAATGGTCTGCGTGATCACTTTCATGAACCGCAGCACTTCTTTTTTGTAGAGCGTCCAGGTACCGAGCGTATTAAAGCGCCCGAAGCGCCGTTCGCCCCAGGCGGGGTATTCGGTGGTCATTGCCGTCCTCATAGAGATGATGCAGCGCACCCTAAGGGGTGAAATGCCTTTCTGGCAAACAGAATCAATCCGTGCGATTCGCCGAATCACTCCACAATCGAACCACAAGATGTGGGGATCTTAATAAATATTTACCAAGCATCTTGATTCGGGTGAGTCTCTTGATACTATATCTTGCGGTTGGAGCTTGAGCGGACACTATATATCCGCGCGTCAGGGGAAAAGGTCAGGTTTTCCGGGCATTTCGTGCCCTCCAGTCCACGGGAAAAGATACAAAATAGGAGGGGTACGGTCATGAGCTGGACCGACGATCGGGTCGAAGAACTCAAGAAATTATGGGCCGAGGGCCTAAGCGCGAGCCAAATCGCGCGGCAACTGGGCGGCGTGACCCGGAATGCGGTAATCGGCAAGGTGCACAGGCTGGGGCTTTCAGGTCGCGGCTCACCTTCGCGGTCTGACCGGCCCAAGCGCATCACCATGCCCAAGCCGCAGGCCAAGCCCGTGATGACCAAACCGGTCGTGGTAGAAGAGCCTGTGGTGCTGGCCAACGGCGATTATGCCACGGTGATGACGGTGACCGACAGCATGTGCAAGTGGCCCATTGGCGATCCGACGCAGCCGGACTTCCGCTTTTGCGGGCGGCCCTCGCTGCAGGGCGAACCTTATTGCGAAGGCCATGCGCGCATGGCATTTCAACCCGCGCAAGCGCGCCGGGATCGCACCCGTCAAAAGACCTGACATCGAAGCCACCCATCGGCGATACAGAAAACAGACGGAGCGGGAACTGATTGTTCACCGCTCCGTTTTGGTTTAGGGCGAAGGTATGATTTCTGCCGAAGACATGATCCTTGCGCCGATCGCGGACCTGCAGCTGATCCATGGCGTTCAGTTCCCCAAGGAAACGAAGTTTCGGCAATTCCTTATTACCGGCCCACCCGGCGCGGGGAAAAGCACCTTGGTCGCCAAAATGCGGGGTTGGCCTTATGAGGCCTACATTGATTTAACCTTGTCGCATTGGTGGCTCATGCGGGCGCTGACCTTTCGTCCGCGCGAAATTCATTTGGGGGCCCCGTTCAAAGACCACCGCGAATCGCTTTCCGTCATCGACGACGAGTGGAAGCAACACTTCGATAGGCTTGAAATGGAGTTTGGGCGGATCTCCATTCCACCGACCAAACGCTGGCTCTTAGGCGTCGACTGGCGCAAGCGATACACTTTCGACTTCATTCTGCCGCCCGCCGAAAACATTTTTGCCGACCGGCAGAAGCGGGCAAAGACCGGCCTCTTTCCCCATGACGAGGGTATTACGCTCGATCTCGTCCGTGCACAAATTGATTTCTATCGAACAATTGCCTGGTACCTTTGGCTTTCGGGTATGAACGTTTATGTGCGAACACAGCGCAACGGCCCGCCGATGAAAATCATCGAATGCCGAAAGGCGCCGCCACATATTTCACCACCAAAACCCTCGCTGATAGAACGAATTGACACCGCCGTTCGGCGCGCGCGCGACGGGCAACTGATCCGCCCAACGAGAGAAACCAAGGCGCTCAATGGTCCTTGCCGTATTGCATGGGACACCCAACCTTTTCAAATGCGTCTTGGCGGTGTTGCCGTTGAATTTCATCCCGACCGCCCATCCACCGGCGAGCCCGAGACCGGAGATCGCAATTGGATCATCCATCCCGGCTCTGAATTTTATGATGATGTGCCCCGCTTTGCCTGGTTGGGCGCTGGGAAATCCATCATCCTCGGCAATGGCCGAGGCCGTTTTCGTAGCTTCTTTGGCTTTAATGATTCGGTAGCAGAACGTCATATTCGCGTTTCAAACCGGCGGGGCGAATTGACTCTGCAGCCCCTAGACCACGATCATGCAACAACCATTTCGACTTTGCGGCTTCCCCGCGCCGTCTGGGTCGCGCGGCACGAAAACCTGATGCGCCTTCCCTCCGTTTTGGGCCGACCGCCGGAGCCCTATGAAACAGATGAGGCGCTTGCGACAATCCAAAAGGTCAACGCGATCATTGCGGATGAGGCCTATCGGGAGCTTGATGACAAGGGACAGCCGGGCGGTATCATTAAGCTGCCGGACGATATGACCACGGTTCTTCTGGGTGATACCCACGCGCAAGTTGACAATGTTCTGCGCCTTTTGACCGAGGGCGGGATGCTGAGCCAATTGGAAAGCGGCAAGGCCTGCCTCGTCTTCCTGGGCGACATGGTTCATTCCGAAGAACCCGGCGAGATCGAAGAAATGGAACCCACGCTCTTCATGCTCGATTTCTTCTGTATGCTGAAACTTCGGTTCCCCAAAAATGTTTTCTACATCCGCGGCAATCACGAAACGTTTTCCTACACTGTGGGCAAGAGCGGCGTGCCGCAGGGGCTTCTTTTGCGCAAACACCTTGAGAAGCGACGTGGGAACGCCTACGCCGATGAGATTGGCAAGCTATTTGAATCGCTCGCTTACATTTTGCAAGGAAACGGATTTGCTGCCTGTCACGGCGCCCCGGTAAGATCTCGCGTTGATCGCAAGATGCTGGTCAATATTGAGCGTTATCCAGGGATCAAGCACGAGGTTATCTGGAACCGGTTGCGGCAAAGCAATCGCCCTGCGGGCTATTTTAGGGGAAGCGTGAAACGCTTTCGCGAAACGTTGGGCTTGCCGAAAAAGGCGCCCATCATTGTTGGCCACACGCCTTTATCAGTGGATGAAACCTTGTGGTGGAATGCCGGAGGCATCAAGGGGCACCACGTGATCTATTCCGCCTATGTGCACAGGTTTGGCGCCATGGTCGTCAAAGATGGCCGCGCCATACCGCTTGAGTTTGTACCCGAGCCCGCGCGAAGATATCTCAATCGGGCCGAAAAAATTAAACCCTAAGAGTGCCGTTGCTTGCGGCGGCATCATGCACCGCATCGCCCTTTGGCTACGCTTATCCGATGAAGATCATGCGGAGAATAAAGTAGATGAAGGCGGACAGGGCGCCAGCAATCGGTAGCGTTGTGATCCACGACATGATGATGCCGCCGATGACGCGCAGATCGAGCGCCCCAATGCCCCGCGCCATGCCAACACCAATCACGCCACCAACGGCGATATGCGTCGTGGAAACGGGCATACCGGTGCGTGATGCCAGCACCACGACAACGGCTGCCGCCATGGTAGCGCAGAACCCACGGGTCGGTGTGAGCTCGGTAATCTTGGTGCCCACGGTCCGCATCACGCGGTAGCCATAGGTCCAAAGACCAATCACAATGCCGATGCCGCCGCCAACGAGTATCCACAACGGTACGGCGGATTGTTGCGCGACTTCGCCGCCTGACTGAACCAATCCCCAAACAGCCACGACAGGACCAACACCATTGGCAACGTCATTTGACCCATGGGCAAAGGCCATGCCGCAAGCGGTAAAGATCATCATCGGAACAAAGACGCGCTCAACGCTGGCATAGTGAAAATCTCGGTCAGCCTCTCGATCCACCTTGACCCGCCGTATGAGGGCATAGCCGATTGCTGCAGTTGCTAGACCGAAAAGCGCCGCGATGCCAAAACTCGCCGAAATACTAAGCTCGATATCAAGATGTTTGAGCCCTTTGAAAATCGTTACCAATGAGATGATGAACCCCACCAGGAAGATATAGATCGGGCCCCAACGTTGGGCGGCAGCAAAGGGGTTTGGTGTGTTCAAAATCAACTGGCGAATGCTGATCATAAGTGCGAAGGAAACCATGCCGCCGAGCACCGGCGAGACAACCCAGCTTGCTACGATCTGGCTGATTTTTTGCCAGTCCACGGCTTCAAGCCCGATGGCCGCAAGCGCAAACCCGACAATGGCACCCACGATGGAATGTGTTGTTGAAACTGGCCAACCGCGCCAGGACGCAACCATCAACCATATGGCGGCAGCCAACAATGAAGCAAGCATCCCCAATATCAGGATCTCTGGTGTTCCCTCCAACGCCCCCGCATCAATGATCCCCTTACGGATCGTTTGGGTTACGTGACCACCGGCAAGCGCCGCCCCGGCAAACTCGAAAATTGCCGCAATGATAATCGCCGTCGTGACCGTGATTGCCCCCGAACCGACGGAGGTGCCCATGACATTTGCAACATCGTTTGCCCCAATCCCCCAGGTCATATACAGACCGAAGACGATGGCAATTATGATGAAGACTGTGCCGTACTCCGCGATGATTTCCATTCAAGCGTTCCTTTGAAAATACTCAGCGCGCGAGCATGAGGCGCAAACGATTACCAACTTTTTCGGCGTAGTCGGCAAGCTGACCGATCATGCTGATGAGGTCGTACCACATCATCACCGAAACCGGATTCATGTTCTCTTCTTGTGCGAACAGGCTGCGGGCCAGCTCTAAACCCAAGCGATCGGTATCGGTTTCGGTCTTATTGAGCTGGTCCACCATTAAAATGACGGCATCGGACTCAGGCCCGCGAAACCCGGTCTCTACCAATTCGTCGAGCCGCTCGATTATTCGCGTTGCAAGTTCGCACGCATCAATGCAGCGCCGCACCAAATTCATGAGGGGTTCTTGCATACCCTCCATCACTTGCATTTCCCGCTCGACTAAAAGCCCGGCGATATCCTGGGCGATGTCTGCAATCTCATCTTGCAGGTCCAGAACCTCTAGAAGATCTCGTCGGTCGACCGGCATGAAAAGGCTTTTGGGAAGGTGAGCACGAAGCTGATTCTTGATGGTGTCAGCTTCACTTTCAAGTTTGAAAATTCGTTGCTGAACTTCTTTGACCTGATCTTGCTCACCATTGCACAAAGCTTCGAACAGGTTTGCGGTCTCAACAGCGCATTGATTGACCGTGCGCATATGTTCTTGCATGGGCTTAAACGGTGACCGGCCGAAAAGGCTGGTGAAGGGATTGTTTCCTGCCATAAGCTTCGTCTCCCGCTGCGAGGCGTGGCACTCTGCTGAGCGCCCCCCGAATATGCACGCCCTCTTACTGGGTATTCGCAGCCAATCAAGTTGTTTCTGAGCAACAATGCCCAAGAACTAACATTCGGGCTGTTTCGTGATATCAAGTCAGGCGATTCGGAATTCGTATTGCCAACGAAGGAACAGCGGCAAGTGATTGACGCCATCGATCTTAAAATCCTCGCGGCGCTCCAGGTGGAGGGTCGTCTGACCAATCAAAAGCTTGCCGACCGGGTCGGGCTTTCGGCCTCTGCCTGCCATGCGCGGGTGCGGCGGTTAGAAAAAGAAGGCTATATCACCGGCTACCGCGCGACACTGAAACCGGAACTTCTGGGTCGCCCGCTCACCGTCTTTGCCCTTGTCACCTTGGAACGCCACGGCCGTCAGGGCCAAAAGGCTTTCGAAGCCCACCTCAAGTCGCTCCCGGAAGTTTCTGAATGTTTTGAGTTGTCGGGCCAGTGGGATTATCTCATCCGCTTTGTGGCGAAAGACATTGAGAGCTATCAGGCCCTCACCGAAGGGCTCATCGACAACCCTGACTTGGGAGTGGCGCAGGTGGTCAGCCATGTGGCTATGCGCACCGTCCAGCCCTTCCAGGGCATACCCCTTTAAGTCTCCTTGTCCCCGTTGCCTCCGCAGATTCGCCAAAGCGCCATTTCGAAGGTTCTTCGCCATGGACCGATGATTCTTCGGTAAGGCACTCTTGATACCGCTCCGAATCCCGTGGAAGGGCCCAAATTCGCGAGCCGATTTTAGCGGTTTTCCCCCATATTTTCTCAAGAGACATTCTTGAGGAACCGCCCAATGACCAACAAATCCCACATGGAGCTGGAAAATCGTTTCGGCGCCGAAAACTACCTGCCCCTGCCTGTGGTGCTCGACCGGGGGGAAGGGGCCTGGCTGTGGGACGTGGACGGCAACAAATACCTCGACATGATGAGTGCCTATTCCGCGGTAAGTCACGGCCACAGCCATCCCCGCCTGGTGCAGGTGCTGAAAGAACAAGCAGGCAAGCTCGCCATCGTTTCCCGCGCCTTCCACGCGGAACCCTTGGGCCCGTTCCTTGAAAAACTGTGCGCGATCACTGGCCTGGACAAAGCGCTGCCCATGAACACCGGCGCGGAAGCGGTTGAGACCGCCATTAAAGCCGCGCGGCGCTGGGGTTATCGCGTCAGAGGCATTGCCGCCAACAGGGCCGAGATCATCGTCGCGAACGGAAACTTCCATGGTCGCACCACCACCATCGTCGGCTTTTCCACCGAAGATGAATACAAAGCCGATTTTGGTCCCTTCACGCCGGGCTTTGTGTCTGTGCCCTTTGGCGATATCGACGCCATGCGCGCCGCCATCGGCCCCAACACAGCGGCGGTGATGATTGAACCCTTGCAAGGGGAAGCTGGCATTATCGAACCCCCGACCGGATGGCTCAAAGATCTTCGTGCTCTGTGTACAGAACAAAACGTGCTGCTGATCCTTGATGAAATTCAAACCGGCCTGGGCCGCACCGGGAAATTGTTCGCTCACAATTATGAAGGCATAACGCCGGACGGTCTGATCCTTGGCAAGGCACTTGGCGGTGGGCTGTTGCCGGTTTCCGCGTTCGTTTCAACGGACGAAGTAATGGCCATGTTCGGCCCCGGCAGTCATGGCTCAACCTTTGGCGGCAATCCCCTGGCCGCCGCCGTGGGGCTAGAAGCCTTGAACGTACTTGAAGATGAAGCCCTCACCGATCGCAGCGCCAAGCTGGGCGGCGTACTCAAACGTGCCATGCAAGGCATCAATAGCCCGCTGATCTGCGATGTGCGCGGCAAAGGGCTTTGGATCGGTGTTGAGATTGACCCACAATACTGCGCAGCTCGCACAGTATGCGAACGGCTGATGGCGCGCGGCATCCTTTCAAAGGAAACCCACAACACGGTGGTGCGCCTTGCGCCGCCGCTGATCATTTCTGAAGAAGCCCTTAATTGGGCAATTGATGAATTCCGCGCTGTAATCGGTGAACTGGAAGGTGAATGCATTCCCGCCCAAGCGGCGACGAGATAGAAAAAGAGATGGCAATGGACATGACATCGGTGACGCGTAACGACGCCCTTGCAATGAACCTGACGAACCTTTCGGTCTCGCCTTTATTGGCGCGCATTTCCGGTGGCCAGCGCAAGAACGGCGTTGACCGTGGTCCCGACGCCCTTTGGTCGGCGGCATCTCGTGAATTGCTCCGGGGGCTGAATATGGAAGCCGCTGCTGGCGCTGACGTGTCCGAACAAGACTTAGGGTTGATGCCCGCGTTGTCGCAACTTGCCGATGATGTTGAGCGTCTCGCGCGCGGCGGCCACCGACCTTTGACCCTGGGCGGGGATCATTCCATTGCCCTTTCAACCCTTGAAGGCATGTTGCGTGTTCATCCGGATCTGCGGGTTATCTTCATTGATGCCCATGGCGATATCAATACGCCAAACACATCTCAATCCGGTAGCCTTCACGGCATGCCCCTGGCCGCTCACTTGGGTCTTTTTGGTGAGCGGGAAATGCCCGGCATTGGGTTTGTGGGCGCGCGCCTACGCCCCAATCAGCTGGGCTTTATCGGTGTGCGCGATCTCGACCCCGCCGAAGCAACTTTCATTGATGACCGCAGCATTCAATGTTTCTCCTCAGAAGACGTGAAAACCTTCGGCATGACAGCGGTGATCGACCAAGTGCTTGAGCATATTGACCCTGAAGGGAAATATCCCCTGCACGTGAGCTTTGACGTGGATGCCGCCGACCCGTTGGTGGCGCCGGCTACGGGCTCACTGGTCTCTGCCGGTCTTGATGAGGGCGATTTGGCCGCCCTGGCCGTGCGCTTGCGCGAAACGGGCCGGGTTGCCGCACTCGATATCGCCGAGATCAACCCCGCCCTTGCCGAAAATGATGCAGCGCTGGAAAAAACAGTCCATACCGCACTGACCTTCGCAGCGGATTGCCTAGGCTAAAGCGCTTCGCACAAAAAAATGCAGTGCGATCAAAGCCCCGTGTTAGGGGCTTGTTCCGCGTGCCTCCAGCAGCCAAACTCCCCCCCGCGCGCCGCTTGACGCAAATATAAATGCGCGCCAGGGAGATGTTTCATGAAGCCTTTTGTCGTTGTTACCGCACTCGCTCTATCCATTGCACCGCTTGCCGCACAAATCGAAACCGTAACTGCCGAGCGGATTGAACGCGGCAACTTAATCATGGAACAAATCCCCGAAATTCCAGAATCGGTGAGCGCTCGCATTGCGCAATATCAAAATACGCGGCCCGCGACATTTGCTGATTGGGCCCCAGATGGCGGCATGTTAATCGCAACGCGTTTTGCCGAAACCACGCAGGTGCATTTGGTAAGCGATCCTTTGGGCATGCGGCAGCAACTTACATATCACCAAGAACCCGTTTCAACGGTGTTCACACGGCCCGGCCGCAATCAAATCATTTTCCAAAAGGACATCGGCGGCAACGAGCAATATCAGATCTACCTCTATGATCTTGCGAGCGGCGAAGAAACCCTGCTGACCGATCCCGACATTCGCAACGATGACATTGTGATCTCGCCCGATGGCAACACCTTGGTATGGAGTGTGCCTCTTGGTGATACGGGGAATTATGGCGTTGCCGTTTCAGATCCCGATGATACGCAAAGTCGCCAGACCATCTTTGAAGGCCAAGGCGCCTGGTGGCCGACAAACATCAATGCAAGCGGAACCACCGCCGTCATTCGGAAATATGTCTCCATTTCCGAGGGCGAGCTGGCCTTGCTTGACCTTGCCACCGGCGAATCAACACCCATCAACCCAAGCGACGAGACGATTGCTTACGGCGAGGCAGCGTTCTCTCCCGACGGAGACTTTGTTTATTACACATCGAACGAAGGCAGCGAGTTTAGAAATCTCGTCCGCTATGAGATTGCCAGCGGCGATAAGACCGTTCTGACCGCGGACACCAATTGGGACGTGGAAAGCTTCGACGTCGCACCTTCCGGGACACAACTGGTGATCGCGGTTAATGCTGGCGGTGTCTCTGAAGTGCGTGTGATCAACAGCGCAACAGGGGCAACAGTACTGACACCGCAAATGCCGACGGGGGTCATTACAGACCTTGCCTATGACGACGCAGGCGGGCGCGTGGGCCTGACCATTGACGGCGCAACCAGCCCTGATAATGCCTGGTCCTTTGATGTAGCAACCGGCGCACTGACCCAATGGACCGAAGGCGAAGTGGGCGGACTTGATACCTCCACTTTCCGCGATGCGGAATTGGTGGAAGTCACCAGTTTTGACGGCCTTGAAGTTCCGGCCTTTGTGTTCCGCCCCGAAGGCGAAGGCCCCCATCCGGTCATGCTGTACCTTCATGGCGGACCGGAAAGCCAATTCCGCCCCCGCTTTTCATCCAACATCCAGTTTTGGGTAAACGAGCTTGGCGTCGCTTTCGTTGCCCCTAACGTGCGCGGCTCGTCCGGATACGGAACAACGTATGTGGGTCTTGACAATGGCTTTAACCGCGAAGACTCCGTGCTGGATGTGGGCGCCATACTGGACTGGATCGAAACCCAACCCGGTCTCGATACAGACCGCGTACTAGTTTACGGGGGGTCTTATGGCGGTTACATGGTGCTGGCTTCCCTCGTTCATTATGATGAACGTCTTGCAGGCGGCATTGACGTGGTTGGCATTTCAAATTTCGTCACCTTCCTTGAAAACACCGAAGGCTATCGCCGTGATTTGCGCCGCCCCGAATATGGGGACGAGCGCGACCCGGATATGCGGGCCCATCTGGAAGCCATCTCCCCCGCCAATCACGCGAGTGAAATTGCAAGCCCGCTGTTCATCATTCAGGGCCTGAACGACCCGCGTGTGCCAGCCACCGAAGCCGAGCAGATGTTGGCCGCGGTGCGCGCCAATGGGGGCGATGCCTGGTATTTGCTTGCCACGGACGAAGGCCACGGCTTCCGCAAAAAATCGAACCGCGATTTCCAGTATCAGGCAGTGGCGGTATTCCTCGAACGCTATCTCGTTGGCGAAGGTGATGCCGCGGAATAGGCGGAAACCTTAAGCGGTCCAAGGGCTTGGCGCGGGCGTGCCAAACCCCTAGTCTCGCGCGGGAACAGCTCAAGGATCGCCCGCATTGACCGTTGAAGAGGCCCCCCAAAAGGCCACCAAGAAACAAAAGAATGCCCCGCCCCCTGGCCGCGACGGTTCAACCCGCGAGCTGACGGGGCGGTTCGTGCGCGAATGGGTGGCCCCCTATTGGAAACGGCTTGCCATTACCGCCGTTCTGATGCTCGTGGTCTCGCTCGCCACCGGCGGGATCCCCTTGGTGGTAGAGCGGCTGTTCACCATGCTGCGCACTCAGGACCCCCGCGTTGTTTATGTAATCCCCACAATCGTGGTGGTGCTGATGACGATCCGCGCTCTTGCGCTTTACGGCCAGGCGATCTTGCTTGAAACCGTTGTTGCGCGCGTGATTGCAAATTTTCAGTTCGCCATGTTTAAGCATTTGCTTGGTGCTGATCTGAAACGACTGACGCGCGAGGCATCTGGCACGCTCATTTCGCGCTTCACCAATGATGTGAACCAAATCCGCAACGGACTCTCAACGGCGGTGACGGCAGCGGCGCGCGATTTTCTGACCATTGTGGTTTTGATCGGCGTTTTGCTCTATCTCGACCTTACGCTTTCGATCATCGTGCTTGTGGTCTATCCCATCGCCGCAATTCCCATTTGGGAGATTGGGCGGCGTTTGCGGCAGGTCTCCAAACGCACACAGACGAATTTGGGTGACATGACCGCGCTTCTTGGCGAAAGCCTGTCCGGCGCGCGCATGGTCAAGACCTATCATCTGGAAGATTACGAGGCCGCCCGGGCCAAAGACAGCTTTGAACGCAATTACAAGCTGCGCATCAAAGCCATCGAAGCCAAGTCACGGCTGGACCCAATGCTGGAATTCCTTGGCGGACTTGCCATTGCCGGTGTGGTGGTGTTTGCCGGATACCGCGCCATGACGGACGTTTCTTCCGTCGATAAGCTGATCGCCTTTATCACGGCGCTTTTGATGGCGTCCCAACCCGTGCGCTCCATCGGCAAATTGAACGCGGCGCTGCAAGAAGCTCTCGCCGCCGTTCAGCGCATTTTCGATTTGCTCGACGAGAAACCCGAGATTGTGGATGCGCCCCACGCCATCCCGCTGGCACTATCTTCAGCGACCCTGGAGTTTGAACACGTAAACTTTGGCTATGAAGATGGCAGCCGCGCTTTGAAAGATTTCAACCTCACGGTACCGGGTGGGCAGATGGTGGCGTTGGTGGGCCGATCCGGGGCGGGCAAGTCCACCGTCTTTAACCTGATCCCACGCCTCTTTGATGTGAATGAAGGATCCTTGCGCATTGATGGCCAGGACGTGCGTGACGTCAGCCTTGCTTCCCTTCGCGGGTCCATTGGCATGGTCAGCCAGGACGCCATACTCTTCAACGACACGGTGCGCGCCAACATCGCCTTTGGCAAAATGACCGCCACTGAGGACGAGATCATCGCCGCAGCCAGTGCCGCCGCAGCGCATGATTTCATCGCCGCCATGCCCGAAGGCTATGACACCATTGTGGGCGACAGAGGCTTCAAGCTTTCGGGCGGCGAGCGCCAACGCATCTCGCTTGCCCGTGCGATCCTAAAAGACGCACCCATATTGCTGCTTGATGAAGCCACCAGCGCGCTGGATGCGGAATCAGAAGGCTTGGTGCAGGCCGCATTGGAAGATATGGCCAAAGGCCGCACGACCATTGCCATCGCTCACCGCCTTGCCACGGTGCGCAAGGCTGACCGCATTTGCGTCATGGAAGCCGGGCGCGTTGTGGAAGAAGGCACGCACGAAGCGCTGTTGGCGCAAGACGGCATTTACGCCAAGCTCGCGAAGCTGCAATTCCGAGATGATGATCCGTCTACGGAATAGCAGGCGGCGGATTATTCCCGCCGCAAAATTGCGTCCACTAGAAGCGTCGCCCAGCCTTTTGCCATGAATTCTTCTTTCATGGCCTTGCGGTCGTATTCCGTGGCGATCCACTCGTAAAACTCAATCGGGCTTTCGGCGTTGCGTTTTTTATAGCTTTCAAAGAAGCAGTCAATAAGCCCGGTCTTTGCCTGTTTGATATGGCCGTAACGGAACGAAAGCTGACCCAGTGCCTCATCGAGCGGGCGGCCCTCATGCACAAAAGCATAAAGCGTTGCGATCAACCCCGCCCGGTCCGCGCCCGATTTACAATGCAGAAGCGCCGGGTACTCAATCTCTTTGAATATATCCCGCGCACCGGTCAGCCATTCCACCTTGGGCGTGTCACGCGATGAGACCGGGAAGTTAACAAGCGTGATGCCGTGCTTCTCGCACGCCGCCTCTTCCAGCAAGAAGGCGCCGCAATCGCGCCGTTCGCCCCGTAGATTGATGATGGTCTTGATGCCGCGCTTGGCGAGCTTCTTGATATGCCGCGGCGAAGGTTGGGCCGAGCGCCACATTTTCTGCATATCGGTCACCGGGTGGAGATTTAGGTAGATGGCGCGGATAAAGCCATGATCCACCAGCAGCATATCGAGATAGCGCGCGCTGGGGCGCAGCCGGTCCTGCCACCTTGCAGGCAGGCGCGCGCCCAAGGCCACGACCATGGGCTTGAATCTGATCTTACGCCTTGCCAATGCTTCGCTGCCTCCTGGCGCCATGTCCCAACTGTATCAAGCCCCAACTGTTTGAGGCGCCCTCCATTACAGGCGCAGACGGGTCGGGGCAAGAGATAGGCCCCAGGAACGCTCTTGCCCGCCATTGGCCGCTCCGCCAGAGCCAAGGCCTTCAATTGCTAGAGGATTTTCCGGTACTGCACAAAACCGCTTTTCTCAGCGACCTTGTCGTAAAGCGTCATGGCGGCCGCATTGGTTTCATGGGTCAGCCAGTAAACCCGGTCGCAGCCCAATTCGCCCGCACGGGTATAGACCGCATTGATCAAAGCGCGTCCCGTGCCCTGCCCCCGACCGCTTTCTGAAACAAACAGATCCTGCAAATAACAATAATCCGCCGCCGTCCACGTGGAAGGATGCCGAAGCCAATGAACAATCCCGCCAAGCGCACCATCGTCCATCTCAGCGGCAAAGGCGCCCATCTGGTCCCCGCCGTCTGTCAGACGATCAAAAGTTTGGCGCGTCACCTCATCGGTAACTTCGGATTTGTAGAACTTTAAATAAGCCTGCCAAAGCGGATGCCAGGATTCGTAATCTTTCTTGGTTAACTCCCTGATCCGCATTTTGGCCGCTCCCATTTTGGTTAGACGAACCTCAATTGACATGACGGGGATTGAAACTCCGTCGCTCAGTGAACCTTCGACGCACAGGCCATAGATTCTACAGTCATACCGCGTCCAGGAGGAGGATGAGAACTAGAAACCGGGCTGACGATGCTTCTTGGCGCCTACGCCCTGCGATGGGATCGACTCTGACGTGCGACCACCCAAGAACCGCCAACCGCGCTCAGCGCTACGAGTGCTAGGGTCACAAGTACGCCGGGCTGTAGTTGGCCCAGCATGACGATGCGCATGCCAAGTGTTGGTGAAAGCAACCAAAGGCAAAGCGCTGCGGCAAGGAAAACTGCAAATTCGGCAGCCAGCGCAATTTGAAAGCGGCGACGTGCCACGCGCGCCATCACTGCAAGGCGGAACCGTGCGTCCCTCGTGGGCGCATCACTAGCGTCAAAAAAATTTTGCACGTTATGGCCATCACTCATCGTCAACTCCCAAAATCGCCGCAAGCCGTGCTCGACTGCGGGTGACATGCGACTTTACTGTGCCCAGCGGCAGGGACAAAGCCTTTGCTGCTTCGCTGTGGCTCATTCCGGCCCCAAGGCAAAGGGCAACCACCGCGCGCGGTTCAGGGGCGAGTTCTGCCATGGCCTGTCGCAGGGCCAGCGCCTCATCCGGGTCAATCTGTCCCGGGCCGGTTTCGCCATCGCGCTGCCACGCAGTATCGCGCGCGCGGGTCCGTGCCATGGTCCGAGTGCGGCCTTTCGCTTTGCGCCACGCAATACCCAAGATCCAACTTAGGAATCGCGTGGGGTCCCTCAGGCCGCGCAATGTGGTCCAGGCTGTAAGAAACGTATCCTGCGCTAGATCATCTGCTTCATCCGTGTTCGGACAAATGCGCCGCAGAAAATTTCGCACTGATTGCCCATGCGCGTCCACCAGCCGCGCGAAGGCCAGGTCCGAACCAGCCCGCGCCTGCCGCACCCAGTCGGCGGACCTGTCATCCCAATTGGTCAAATACGGCCTGCCCTAGTCTTTTTCGCCAAAGATGCCAGCCCCCAAAAAGGCAAGGCCTATAACGCCCAGAATCATGGCGATGAAATATCCCTCGTCGCCAAAGCCCATCATGCCCGTGTAGCCCGCATAGGCAAAGATTGCCGCAAGGCCCCCCATAAGGAATACAAGAAAAGTGGTGGGGCGGCGCGAGCCACCCTTCTGATGCGCCTCAGCAACCTCAGTGGTCGCATTGCTTTCTCGGATGGCGTCGAGAACACTTGCAGGCGGCTCCTCTCCTTTGATGGCATAGGACTTCAGCACCTCCATAGCAGAATTGTGTCGGCGCAAGCGCATCCAGCTTTGCCAAGCGCTGGCGATGAACCAGGCCAGGGGGAAAATCAGCCACCAAAAACTAAAGAAAAGGGACGTGAAGGTATTATCCATGATCTGGCCTTTCGCGTTGTGCCAAGTGTCCTACCCCGTAGTCGCCGCCGGAGGCCCGAACGGATGCAAGAGGCTGAAATTTGGGGCAACTTCCCGGGGTCGCGCGGGCAAAGATGCGTGTTGGTGCTAGCCATACGCGAAGGTAATTAATGCCCTTTGGATTTAGCGCCAAATATGGAGTTGCGCGATCGCGCAACGAAGGTGCTTAGAAATTGAATCCAATTTGATACATTAGCAAGTCCCGGATTTATCCTGTTCGTAAGGCATATCCCCAAAAGTGACATCATTCGTGAAGGAATAGATCAACCTATCTCCCGAAACGGGTAGGTGCTGAAGAGTAAAATTTGGGAGTACAAACTATGACTTTCGTTTCTCGTTTTATGAATGACGAATCCGGTGCGACCGCCATCGAATATGGCCTCATCGCAGCCGGTATCGCCGTTGCCATCATCGGCGTTGTCACGACGCTTGGTACGAACTTGACCGGCACGTTCAATTCGGTCGCCACCGAGATGGCCTAACTAGGCCGGCTTTCTCGCGGCTCCGATCCCCCGTCGTGGGCGTATTGCCCGGGGCTTGGGATCGGCCCCCCGTGGTCTGAAAATAGGACCAGGATAAGTGAGTGCTAGCCTTCGCTCACTAAGAACCCATGGCCCTGCATGCTGCATATGATATGATGGCAAAATGTACTGGGAGGCCATCTCAACAATTGCCGAATTAATCGCCGCGCTAGGGGTGATTGCATCATTGATTTATCTGGCCATTCAAATCCGACAAAATACAAAAGTTTCCCGCGCCGAGACGACTAAGGATTTGTATTTGGCATCCAGGGCCGCAATCCTGGAAATTGCGGCGAATGATGCCCTGGCGGAAATTTGGACGGACATTCGTGATTTTGAAAGCAAGGACGCCGGTCGTCGATACGCCTTCTACCAATCTTTCTTCCGTCTTTATGAATTGCAGCACAATCTGGCAAAACAAGACCTTTTAGATCCTGAAATTGCCACGTCCTACGCGCTCATCATTCGCATGTTTGCGGGGACCAAGTACTTCAATGATTATTGGCGCATCGCCCAACATGAGTTCAACCCAACATTCGTCAACTTTGTCGAAGAGCAAGTTGAAGCGGTGCGATCAAATGAGCCTGACAGGGATCGCAGCGGTGACGGGCTTTAGGCCTGCGGAACACGGGCTATATGTTCTGAAAGCAAAATGGCGCACCCCACAGGATGAAAATGAGTACTGGGTAATGGCAATTTACCGTGTTGGCAGCCAGTATCGGCAGGACTCGTGATCTCAGAGTTTACATCGCGCATAGGCTAGAATCTGCGAGAGACGCCTGCGCCAAATGTGAATTGATTGGCTTCTCTGGTGAGAGGGCTGGCTTCCGCATCCTCAAGTAACCTGTCCCATGCAATGCGCGCTGACAATGACCAATGTCGATCAAGCGCATAGCCGACAACGACTGATGTCCCCACTGATTTGAAACCTGATGAAGCGGTGTAGCTTGGTAAACCGCTCGACGCCGACTGCGCTGCGGTAACGCCGAAGTAGGCTTGCATGTAGTCATCCGTTCCAAAACTTGCGGAGACTGCTGGACGAACGAAAAGACCACTGTCATAGCGCTGGAATGTGCTTAGCCCCAGATCAAACAAGGTGCCTGTATCCGAACCGCTGAATTGATGGCTAGTCCGCATATCGATATTGAACATGCCCGCTTTCAGCCCACCTTGCACAATGGTAAGGGCTCCACCATCGATATCGCCCATACCGCGAAGCATGTTTGCGTCGTCTTCATCGCGGCCAAAGGCATAGCCAATGGAAGTCGACAGGGTCACTGGACCCTTATTGATCAGGTGCACACCGGCGCCGTTTCGGCCGTCAAGAAAAAAGCGATCCCGGTATTCAATATCGATCAAAGGAAAACCGCGAAATTCGTATTCGTCGGAACCCTCGTAGGAAGGCGCATAAAGAGCCAATGCCCCCAGTGAAATGGAAAGGTCATTGCCACTTTCTGCTTCACTAGGTTGGGCGGTGGAGGGAATTGCCCAACCAAGTTGCGTTGTCAGCAAAACTGCAGTGAGCAAAGTGAGTTTACGGGCCATGGAGTTAACGCCTCGATGAATGGGTTTGTGGTGGTGTTGATTTACGACTGTGAACAATCAGGATCAGAGTGATCCACCAAAATCAGATCTTCTGTCGGGAATCCCAGCCTCGCCGCGCGATCAATCAGCATTGCTTCCGTTTCGTCAGGCAAAGTGGGATTGCGCGCAAGTATCCAGAGGTATTCCCGTGATGGACCAGAAACCAATGCGTATTGGTATTCGTCCCGATCCAGCTCAACGATGTGATAGCCCCCGGCAAAGGGCCAGAAGAACGTGACCGCCAGGCTGCCTGTGTCGCGCGAACCGAGAAAGCGGGCAGACCCATTGGCCTCATCCCACATGCATGTCTCTTGATCAAAGCCGCGATTGGTCACCCCAATTTTGCCGTCGTCACGCGCCGCATAGCTTGCCGTGACATTAGAAAGACCACGCTCAAATGAATGATCAAGGCGCGCGATTTCATACCACTGGCCGAGATAACGATCAGGTTCAAACCCGGCAATGGGCTCAACTCCAGATGGCGCTTCGGTGCATCCGGAAACGCCAAGAAAAAGGCCAAGAACCAAGGGCAATCCGGCAATTTTTACCAGGGAATTTAAAAACCTATGCATGACAACTCACCGAATGGGGCGCCAACGAAAGCCGCGCTGTGATCTTTGTTGTCTCTTTTACGTAAGGCGCACCAATTTAGATCACCGGTGCAGGGGTAAATTTCGACGGATTCATATTTTTCGATCAAACCAAAGGGTCATGCGCCCATTGGAGAAGAGCCTGGCGCTGCCTTGGCCGACAAAACACATCGCCGGGCTCGCAGTTCGCGCGAATTTGCCCGGCATGCCGCGCAAACCCCTTCCACCGTTTGATCTGGACAAGATCCACTTCTGGCAGGCGGCGCCCAAGGTAGTAGCGGCAATACCACTGAAACCAACCACGCGGATCAGGCGCGATGATCCAGCCTTTCTCCCGCCAGTGAGACAGGGGTTGGCGGCTTTTGATCCCGAAGTAATTGAGCTCGGGGCGCGGCGTATCGCTCAGCTTTGCCTTCGTGAACCATTCAGCAGGGAATTCCTTGCGGCAGTCGTTCAGGTACTTCCCTTCAAAACACCCCATTTCCAACATTTTTACCGGCGTTAGGTGCGGTTGAAATTCCGTATTGGATATCTCCCCCATAGGAGCATCCAGCCGATAGCAATAGTCCGACTGCATCGTGTCATCGACAGTGATGACATCTCCGACTTGAAAGGCTTTTCGCGCCATCAGATGTCCAGGAATATTTGCATCATCTTGATGAGAGGCGCCGGAAATATCAGGCGACCTTTGGTGGCGGCGAGGCATATGCAGCTCTCTTCCGAGGAGACTCTGATGGTGTGGGTCAAGTCATGATCGGCCTCTTCCACATCGCCCACGCCAAAGATATCCTCGCCGTCTCTGATCTCGCCTTTAAGAACGAGGGTAAGTTCCGCGCCGCGATGGGTGTGATTGGGAATGGCAACGCCAGGTTCGGCTTTTAAAAGCCAAAGGCGATCATCATTGCTGCCCTTCCACAAAAGTGCTTTTTGCAGACCGGGCCCCAGGAATGTCCATTTGATGCCGTTGCGGTCCAGATCAAATTTCTCGCGCAATGAACCTGGAATGTAGTCAGGGCATTGGCTTTTCTGCGCCTGGACTTCCGGTGAATCGCCCTCTCGCGCAAGCAAGTCAGCCGCAGCAACAGAAAGACCCGCACCTGCATCAGCCGTATCAAGCAATGCACCGCCAACGCGTTCAAGCTCATCAACAGTTTTTCGGCGATCTTCATTGAGATCAAGAAAGCACTCGGCAACTGCGGCATAGGCTGGAGACAAGTTCCCTGCGGCATAGTCCACGAGCCATTCTTCGCCAAGCGCTGTATGAGCGGTTTGGTGGGTCATGAGCGAACTCCAAAATAATCAGAAAGTCGTTGTCGGGCGAGACGAATTCGAGATTTTACGGTCCCCAAAGGCAATCCCAATCGTTCGGCAATCTCATGGTGGCTTTGCCCATCTATAAACGACAGGCGCATAATTTCTTCCTGCGATTGCGGCAGGCTTTGAAGGGCTGATGTGACGATCGATATGTCAGAGGCCCTTTGCACCTCTTCCTCTGGCGTTGCGGGTGCGGGCTGTTCGTGACTGGGATCGCTCGTGTCGAGCCGTGCGCGCTTGGCTTCCACGCGCTGGTCATCAATCATACGGTTCCGGGCGATGGTATAGATCCAGGTAGAGACACTGGCCTTGTCGGGTTGATACAAATGGGCTTTGCGCCAGAGGGTGAGCATCACTTCCTGCGCCAAGTCATCAGCCGTTTGCGGGTCCAGTCTCCGCGACATCAAAAAGCTCTTCACCCGCGGCCCAAAATAATCGAAAAGCGTCGTGAAAGCGGCTTGATCTCGTGCAGCCACGATCCTTTCCACGCAAGACCGGTGCTCGCTCGCAATGTCCTGATCCTGTGCATCAGAGTTTTCAGGCGGCACAGAGGCTCCCTTCCCTTCGGGGACGACGCCAAATGAATCCGGCGTGAAATGTAGGTCTTGCGCGTACATACAAACCCATACGAAAGGCATTGCCAATTGGATCACCTTTTTTTCTTTTGATCCGATGACGGCTCGCATCCGTAGAAGAGGCATCAGTTACCCCAAAGAGGATGCCGCACATGGCCGAAGTCATCTCATTTCCCGCGTCACAAGGCCACCGGCCGCGCCTGGCTATTGTGGGTTCCGGTATCTCCGGCCTCGCGGCGGCCTGGCGTTTGGGCCCTCTTTATGATGTGACGTTGTTTGAGCGTAATGACCGGCTTGGCGGCCATTCTCACACAACGGAAGTGGAGTGCGAGAACGGCATATTCCCAGTTGATACGGGGTTCATTGTCTATAACGAGACGAACTATCCCAACCTGACAGGACTTTTCAAAACCCTTGGCGTTCCCACGATCCCCAGCGACATGAGCTTTGCAGCGTCCTTGGGCGACGGCAGTTTTGAATATTCCGGATCGGGGTTAAGCGGCCTTTTTGCGCAGCGACGGAATGTGGTTCGCCCCCGCATGTGGCGCATGATTGCCGATCTGTTGCGGCTTTACCGCGATGGGCCAAAAGACATGGCGGCGCTGTCGGGTGATGATGAGCACAAGTCCCTTGAAAACTATCTCGATGACAAAGGTTTCTCCCGGACATTTCGTCACGATCATATTCTGCCCATGTGTGCGGCGATTTGGTCATCGCCGGTGGAGACCATGCGGCAGTTTCCGGCGCGGTCCTTTCTCAAGTTTTTTGAAAACCATGGCCTGATGCGTTTCGGCGGACGGCCCGAATGGCGCACGGTATTTGGCGGTAGCCGTGAATATGTCAGTAAACTGATTAAAGACACGAAATGCGATACCGTCCTTGGCGCTCGTATCGTCACGGTCATACGGACCGACGACAAGCAGATCATTCACTTTGAGGACAGACCGCCACAAGAGTTTGATCACATCATCTTCGCCTGTCACAGCGACGAAGCTTTGGCTCTTTTGGATCACCCCACGCGTGATGAGAAAAGGCTTCTTGGCGCTATCGGGTATCAGGAGAACACGGTTTACTTGCACCGCGATACGGATTTCATGCCCCAGCGCCGTAATGCATGGTCGAGCTGGAATTATTTGAGCGGTGAAGATGAGAGTGAGGAAAACAGCATCAGCCTGACCTACTGGATGAACCGGCTCCAATCGATTCCCACCAAAACACCTCTTCTCGTCACTTTGAACCCCTCAAATCCGCCGGCCCCTGAGCACGTTTTCAACCGCTTTACCTATACTCACCCGGTTTTCGATGCCGCCGCCATGAAAGCTCAGCGTGAGCTTTGGACCTTGCAAGGCGCACAAAACACATGGTTTTGCGGAGCATATTGGGGATACGGGTTTCACGAAGATGGCCTGCAGTCAGGCCTTGCCGTTGCCGAAGCCTTGGGTGCCCCCACGCGCCCCTGGGCAAACGGAAGGGCGATGGATCGCATCTACTGGCCGAACCATCCTTTGTGGCTGGACACATCGCAGCTGCAATTGAAAGCGGCCAACTTATGAGCGATTGCCGCAGCGCCATTGGAAAGGGGCAGGTCATGCACAGGCGAGCCTTTCCCCGGGTGCATGTGCTGAATGTATCTTATCCTGTGGTGCGTCTCGATCTGACGGAACTCAAACGGCTCAATCAAGAACTCAAGCTGCTCTCGGTCGATGGCCCAAACTTTATCTCGCTACGGCCATCAGACTATGGCGATGGCAATAGTGGAACCATAGATGAATTTGTCCGAACGCAGATGCTTGAGCTGGGGTCGGCAGCAGACATTGCCCGCGTAGAGCTTGTAACTTACCCGCGCGTTTGCGGATTTGCGTTCAATCCAATCAGTTGCTTTCTTTGCCGCGATGCAGAGGACGACCTGATTGGCGTCATCTTTGAAGTAAACTCCACCTTTGGGGAGCGCTGTCATTACAGTTTCCTGGTTGCGGATCCTGGTTCCGAAACCCACCTGTTTGCCGCACGCAAAGTTATGCAGGTCTCACCCTTTAACCGCATTGAAGGCGAGTACCTCTTCCGCCTTTCTATATCGGGTGATGATTTTCAACTGGTAATCCAGTACCAAACTGAAAAAGGAATGGTTCTAAGCACTTCATTGAAGGCACAATGGGAACCCCTGTCCGATCGAAAACTCATTTCACACTTCGGCCTTCTGCCCATCTCCATGTTTGGCACGCTTTTTTCCATTCACTGGAACGCAGCGCTGCTGCGGCTCAAAGGCGTGCCCTTCATCGGCAGCTTGGGCGTTAAGGCGCAAGAAACGAAAAGGGAAATTCGCCATGTTTGATGCTCTGAATATTATTGCAGCCGTTGTGACTGTCGGCCTTGGCTTTTACGGGCTCTTGCTTCCTCACAAAGCTGCTGAATTGGTACGCCTTAAAGCAGCAGGTCTTGAGGGCCGCTCAGAATTTCGAGCGTCTTTTGGCGGGCTCTGGATTGGCCTCGGCGCGGTGCCCCTTCTAACCATGGAGCCCCTTGCTTTCGCCATGGCAGGGTTCATTTGGCTCACTACGGCGCTGGGGCGTAGCGTGTCCTTTGTCTTCGACAAAACCCTCACGCGCCAAAACATCATCAACATCTGCTTTGAGGTGGCTTGCGGGGCGCTGCTGCTGGTCGGCGCGCCAGGCGCGGCCATGTTTCTGACTTGGGGCTAGCAGGCCGAAGACCGCCCAGACCAACCGGTACTTACTTTTGAACGGGAATGGCGCACCCGACAGGATTCGAACCTGTGGCCTCTGCCTTCGGAGGGCATGGGTCTTTGCCGCCACCAAACGACATGAACCGCATATGCCGCACAAAACCTTGTCTAATCAACGTATCATGGCGACACTAAAAGTCACCAACCGCCATTGAAACTCTCAAGCATGGTTGCTAAATGGTTGCTAGTACCCTTTTCCTGGGGAGAGCGCCATGCAAGGCAAGATTACCATCAATGCAGTCAAGAAGCTCAAGCCGGGCGAAATACTCTGGGACTCAGAGACCAGAGGGCTGGGCGTCCGTAGGCAGCTACGGGACGCCATATACGTCGTCAAGACGCGCATCAATGGTCAGTCGAGATGGATCACCATCGGGCCTCACGGTGCCCCCTGGACCCCTGAGAAGGCCCGTACGAAGGCAAAGTCGATCCTTGGGGAGATTGCCGACGGGACAGACATTGCGGCCATACGCGAAGAGGAGAAAACCGCTCCGACGGTCGCGGAGTTTTGCGACCGGTATCTGAAAGACGCCGAGGAGGGACTTGTTCGCTACCGGGGGCAACCTAAGAAGCCCTCAACTATTGCCACAGACCGAGGGCGGATCGAGAGGCACATCAAGCCGCTCCTTGGTCGCAAGCTGCTCAAGAACATCACAACGGGCGATATTGAAGCCTTCATGTACGATGTGGCCGAAGGCGTCACCAAAGCGGATTTCAAGCCCGACAAGAAATACAGCCGCGTTCGCGTAACCGGCGGACAGGGAACGGCGGCAAGAACCGTGGGCTTGCTCGGCTCCATATTCAGCTACGCCAGAAAGAAGCGGCTGATTGACCACAATCCCGTCCAGGGCGTCGAACGATTTGCAGACCAGCGCCGCACACGAGTCCTGACCCCAAATGAATGGAAAGCTCTGGAAAAGGGGCTCCGCATGTTCGGAGAAGAAGGCGGGAACCCGCACGCCATCAACATCGTCCGCCTCATCGCATTCACCGGAGCAAGGCGCGGTGAAATTGTGAATCTCAGGTGCGGCGAGATTGATCTCAAGCAGCGCGTATTGGACCTTCAGGACACCAAGTCAGGGCGCTCCCTAAGGCCCCTTGGACGCCCCGCAAAATCGCTCCTACAGACTCTGACAAAGGGTCTCGCAAGTGAGGACTACCTGTTCCCGTCCGAGACAGGGGAAAGCCCTTACCAAGGCTTTGGGAAGGCCTGGCGAGAGATCAGGGACTTGGGCAAGCTGCCAACGGATATTTCGCCACATACCTTGCGCCATTCGTTCGCCACGACTGCAGGGGAATTGGGCTATTCGACCTCAACCATTGCAACATTGCTCGGTCACAAGGCAGGAAACGTCACCGAGCGTTATGTCCATCGACGTATCGACCGAAGTCTTTTAGCAGCAGCTGACAAGGTTTCAGGGCAGATCGAAGCGGCAATGACAAAGAAAGCCTCTGGAAAGGTAATCGCCTTCCCCGGCTCTCGATAACGCAGTTCCGGTGTCATTTGTATTCATTCGGTGTTTGGAATTGCGTTGGATCAGGGGGTGTGATTGCAGGTTCTATAGGCGAACCTTAGGGGGTACCGTTACCCTTCTTCCTTCCCAACCATTACGATATTACGGATTTTCTTTATGGCGGGCATTCCGTTCAGTTCAAAATCATAACCATCGGAACTCGATGTTCCAATCCGCACGGTGCCAATTCCTACGATTGCCTCCCACAGGTTATCGGGTTTCGCGTTGATGGTTTGAACATTAACCAATGCAATATCGTTCGTGTCCACGACGAATATACCCTTGAAAACGACAAGGTGTTTTGCCGTGAGCAAGAGCCTGTGACTGTAGTTTTTCAACCACCAAGCAAGGTACAAGACCACACCAAGTAAGAACGGCACCACCGCGACAGCAATGAGCATTGTATTCTCAAATTCAAAATTGAGAAGGTCAGGGTACTGAGTATAAACTACCGCGGATGCAGCAATACCGGAAAACGTGATCAGGAAGTAAAATAGCCAGCGAAATGGTTTCTCACGCAGCATTGTTTCGTGGCTGTAGTACATTACCTTTTGCTTATGGTATGTGCGCATGACTTCTTGCCCCCCAAGATCCAAACCAGACGCTAGTAAAGTACTATACTATGCCGCAGGTGACCGAGGTGTATCACCTCTGCCACTTTTTAGAATTTCATTTGGATAGATCCCGCATGAGAACTCGGTCCGTGCTGAGGCGGAATCGAGGCAAAAGTATGGTAAATGAGCTATTCCACCGCCTTTCCTTTTCTTTAAGCAAGATTTTGCGCATTCATATTAGGCCACGTTGATCTGTCTCCAATCATTTGGCTAGTCCAAAAAACCTGCAAGGACGCCGAGTTTTGCGAGGGCTTGACGCTAAAGATTGCCAACGGAGTTCCCAGCCAACTCCGTACGTAACTGTTCTCATTTGTTGTCATCAATAGTCATCCTTTAGGCCCTTGCCCGACGGTATGGATCAACCCTGCTCATGCGTGGTAGTAACCCCACCTGGCGAATCACCCCTCATAATCGTCAATCATGAAAAAACCCATCCAAGTTGACTGGAGCGATCCGAGTTTCGCATTCTACCGAGACTTCATTGATCGGCTTACGAAAGACATGGAGCGAGACCTCGCGCACCTCGCCAAAGAAGCAATTGCGACAAACGGGCAGAACCTGTCCCAATCCTGTGGCGACCAGGACGCTAAGTTTGAAACAACGCTAGACCGCATCGAACTAACGGCCTTGATGTTCCTGGTGGGCAGGGACGAACTTCCCAACGGCCAGTTGCGGAACCAGCTCGAACGCGAAGGCAAAATAAAGGGTAATTGGCATACCTATGAATCTGGCGAGCGGATACGGAGCGCGCCCAGCGGGGGGATAAGCGCCGCGATACCGCCAACCTCGCATGATCGTGGCCGCGGAAAGAGCAAACAAAAACAAATCTCTTTGGAGATGAACACTTGGAATGAGGCCGATGAAAAACTCCTCCGGCGCCTCAAGAAGGAATGCAAGCGGCGAGAAGGGGAAATTCTTCGTTTATCAGGTAAGCAAAAGGTTCAGCTGCAAGAATTACAGGAACGGCGTCAGGCATTACGCGACCGATTGACCCGACAAAAAGACGTCGGCGCCTCACTCGCGGAAGCTTCGGGCACCGCCCCAAAGTCGCCGCCGGAGATGAAGCACACACAGGCCGCCCTCTTCTGCTGCGCGGCGATATGGGAAGAGCTGGGCGGGAAAGCGTTGATGAGAAAGGATGCCACGGACCACGAGGAAGCCGAAACAGAATTTGAATCTTGGTTCACCAAGTTTTTGGATGCTGTAGGCGCAACGGTCAGCGAGCGGGCTGGCCGACAAAGGCGATATGAATGGCTTCTTGAGGCTAGAAAGGCTCATTACTCACGCGGCTGAAGGGACGAATGAGGCGGTCCTGTTGCCTGGTGCGTCGCTCGCTTTTGTCCGGACTTATTACCTTATCTTTTACGACACCGGTACTTCACCATCGAATCTGACGCGCACGGAATGGACCGTGGCGGAGCAGATCGGGTGATCAATGAACGAACTAGAAAAAGAATACCTGACGCCCCTTGAGGTAGAAGTTGTTTACGGCCTGAGCCGCGCGATGCTGGCGAAGTCCCGACACGAGGGGTCAGGCCCTCGGTATTACAAAGCTAACCGGCAGATTCGATACCGGCGCGATGACATAGAGACATGGTTGGGTGACCCTAAAATCGCTACGCAATGCCAAAGTGATGGAGGCACCTCGTGAGCCTCCACCTTCTTACTACAACCGAAGCTGCCGAGATATTGCGTATCTCGCCTCGAACTTTAGAACGGTTGCGCCAAACCGGCACGGGCCCCCTCTATCGGAAGATCGGGCGGCGCGTTGTCTACCGGGAATCTGACCTTGCGGGTTGGCTGGACGATTCGACATTCAGCTCAACATCTGCCGCGGTACGAGGCTATGCCGAATGATGCAGGGTTATCGAGAAAGCGAACCGGCCGGTGACCATTCCCTCTTGGGATTCGTACCAAGTGATGGTCCAGTGACAGCCGAGAAAATGAATCCTTTTGTCTTGCCAGATTTCGGTTCTGACTGGGCATACCCATGTGAAGTAGCAGCAGAGTGGTTGCGTCATCCCTGGCTCGACGGGGACAACTTGTCTGAGCTAGCCGAGTCGGGGGTGCCTCCCCACGTTTTGAAGGCGGGGCTTGTCCGCAAGGCGCTTGTCGAGTTCGATGGCAGCGGGGGTTCTACCTTCAATGATTCAGACGGCGAACTTGCATGGCTATTTGCGATGCGCCGGGGCGATGATTGGCCTGCTGACATTCTTGCCGTGACTTACGAACCAAGCGAACGGTTCGGCCTTTGGTTAGGTCTGGAACCAATCATTGGTGAGCCGTTCGGTTGGCAGGTTATGGGCGGTTCGACAAAAGTTTACCCGCACGCATGGGATTGGCTCAGGGGCGGGTGTGACGGGATTGTGCTCGCACACAAGCAACGGGCCATTCGGGTATTCAAACAGTTGGAGCGCATCGAGGCGATGGGCGGCAAGGCGTGGGCCTCCGAGTTGGGGCGGCTTCACGCTGTGGTGCCAGGCTATTGCGCTCCGACAATCACATATGATGGTGCCGCAAATGAATAAGGCTGTTCTCCAGAGTGTAGAGCCGACTCAAACGGCAACGATTGTTCCCAAGCGTGTGCTTCGTGGAATTGCATTTGATGATATAACATTGAGGACCGAAAGCGCGTGGTTGGTGAAGGGCCTGTTGCCGTTAGAGGGTGTTGCGCAGATTTACGGAGACTATGGGACAGGCAAGAGTTTTCTTGCGCTGGACATTGGGCATTCCGTCGCAACTGGTGAGCCCTGGCGCGGTGAGTTCAAAACAAAACAACGCATGGTGCTGTACCTTGCAGCAGAAGGCCACGCAGGCGTTTCCAAGCGCATTTCTGCACTACAGAAGGATCGCGCAGGCCACGCGGCGATGACGCTCCTGGGCGATCAGTTGGACATTAGGGACCCCAAGGGCGCGGATCTGATTATTGAACAGGTGCGGGCATGGCACGAAGAGCGGTTCACTGAATGTGAGCCTGGTCTTGTGGTGATCGACACATTTAGCCAAGTGTGCCCCGGCGACCAGAACGGCACAGAGGCGATTCAGCCCGCCATTGCGAATTTATTGCGGATTGCGTCAGAGCTTCACATTTGCGTCCTGATTGTTCACCACAGTGGCAAAGATGCTTCAAGGGGGCCGCGCGGCAGCAGCGCGCTGCCAGCCGCTATGGACACGCTGATTCGCGTTGCAGGCAAAAGCAACCCCCACACTGCGACAGTTGAGAAGCAAAAGGACGGAGAGGATGGTCAGGTCTTCGCGTTTTCGCTGGAAACAATCGAACTTGGCGTCGACGAAGATGGCGATCCGATCACCAGCTGCATTATGCGGCATGAGGACGGCCCCGCCAAGAGCGCCAAGGGCAAGCTGCCCCCGTCGGCAGAATTGGCACTGAGGGCGCTGCATGACTGTATCGCTGAACACGGTGAAATCGTACCGGACATGGCGGACAATCACGGTATCCGCGTCGAAACGTGGCGGGACGCCTGCGAGGCGCGCTCACTGACACCCACGGACACGCCGGACGCCAGGCGCAAGGCTTTCAAGCGCGCCGGTGAATCCCTTGAACTACATGGGAGAGTTGGCGTCCGTAACGGGTGGGTGTGGGTATAGCGGACATCCAGACATTGGCGGACATTGACCGGACATGTCCGCGACGCTCGGACGGACGGACACGGACACACCCCTTTAGGGGTGTCCGATGTCCGGCCAGTATCCAAGGGGCACGAAACTACTCATGTCGATTCCCTCGACGGGCCATACGGCGCAATCGATGTGCCGGTGCGGTGCTCGGGAGTCTCGGATTGGGGCGCTTGAGACGTTTTACGGCCGTGATTTGCATAATCCTTCAAGACCCGCTTGATCATAATGCGCACGCCCCAGTAGAAGCACTTCAGAGTCAGTTTGTAAGTCTTGTCCGAACCTTCTTTGACAAGGGTCGGTTTATCGTCGAAAGGCCACCCCTCGTCCGTTTCGATTTTGGACAACCTGTCATCGGAAAGACCCAGATGCTCATGAGGCGGCTCGCCACTCTTGGCGAGGATCATCTTTCCAACTTGGTTGAAGCCGAATTTATGTGTCAGTGGGTTACGCAAGCCGTCGATCAGGATGTCCGCAGCACACGCCTCCGACAACCTTTGATAAGCATCGTTATCTGGTTCATCCCCCCACGGATAATAATCAATCAACACCATTTTCGATTTCGGCATACCGGCCAGATTAGATTTCTTCTCGGTATCGGTACGTTTATGTCGCGGCAGATAAAACTTCTTGCCCACGCTGTCGGTCAAATTGAGCAGAGTCATGGCACATGCGAAGGCGCACCCGCGAGTTATGGCAGCGTTGGACTCTTTCCCGTCTAATTCAAGCGGCAAACGCAACATCGTACGGACGTCCTTCAGGAATTCATCGATTACGTCAACGAGACGGTCGTCCTCGCACGAAAGGTTTCCTGGTCTCTCAATTGGCGTGTAAGGCATGATCAATTCCAATCCTCTGTCCGCAACCGCATTGCAGCGGCCGCGCGCATTAGAGCGGCGAGCAGGTGCCGTGTTCAGTAATTCCATATACATCTGTCGGAGAAGTAACGTCTTCTGGCGCAATGACTATACCAGGGGGTAAAGTCCTTCTTGAGGATTCAGTTGTGGGAGCCATCAGCAAATAGATTCCAGGGAAACCTTGTGTGAAGCGAAGCGTCTCTGGATTGAGATTAAGGTATGTCGGCCCAAGTGACCAATCGATGCAACGAAGCCAACCATCAGATTCGCCAACCTCGCATTCGCCGTTAGCAAAGAGTGTCCAGATTTCGGAATCAAAAAGAAACGCGACTTGCCACTCCGTTGATCCGGCTCCCAGTTCTTCCAACCTCACAAGCCAGACACTTGTGTCCCGGTCAGAACTTACTGTTTGACACACATAGCCGCGCTCGTTCAATTCCACGCCGCTTGCTGGAAACGCAATCAGAACCATCAAAGCAATCAACATTGAGCGCATGAGGGCCTCCACCGTAAAACTTCGCTGGTGTCTGTTACCATTTTTCCCAACTCTGTGCAGAATTTTGATCACCTACTAATTGAGTTGCACTGGGGATGCCATATGTTACTCTCTTTGCGGACATTTCGGTTTGAGATCTATTTTTGTACCGGCAACACCAGCCTGCTGGACGTTTTATCCGTATACGAAGTAACTCGATTTGACTTCTCAAACCCTGATCTGCTTTCGTTGGTTCTTGCTATGAGCACAACTCGGGGGCATCCGCTATGAGGAACTCGTTTCTGATTCTGATTGCGGGGCTTTTGAGCGCACCGATTATATTTGGAGCACCGGCGAGCCTAGCCCATTCCGGCGGCCTCAACGCCCAAGGGTGTCACGGAGGCAGTCGACCCTATCACTGCCATCGTTCACCCGGTGAAATGAACGGAAATCGTCTCCGGTGTGATTTAGGCAGTCGGTCCCGCGAATGTACCAGTCGAAGCCGTTCGACCTCCTCGGACACGGTTCGCCAGTACCAAGCGCAACTCATGCGTCACTGCCCTAGCCTCCCGAGTGACTTTGCTGATGGCTTAGAAGGGCCGTCAACTCGCGCGGCACTTCAGAGGTTTCAATGGAGTTATGGAATCGTTGCCGATGGCGCCTATGGTCCCAGCACAGCAGCCGCCTTGGCCGGGCCCGTAAGAGGAAAGTGTCACTAAATGCCATTCGTTCCCAATCGCTTCTACGATCGTCGAGCCGATATCCATGCTGCCTTCGGGGGGCTCGCCAGGTGCAGCTCTGACCGCGATCAAGTTGGTAATACAGGCGCAGCTAGCTCTTGCCATTGCAAGGGATGAGGACAATAAAACCGTCGAAGAGGTGGTGAAGCCAAGGTTGGAAGAAGCGCACGATGCCTTAGCTTCAGTTTGCGGGCCGTATCTTGGAGAATAGGTCAACTGATATTTCAAGAAGAGGACTAGTCAAATGAAGATCATTATCTCATTTTTTCTTTTACTAACTCTCACAGCTTGTGCATCAAGCGCGAATGTAACTCTAATTGACAGAGCAACCGGTGATATCGGGCGCGGCACGATAGATGTTAGCCAATATTCCGGAACAATGGAGATCCCAATCCAAGGAGAGGTGTTTAGTGGGCCATGGGCCGTTATGAGGACGGGAACCGATACGTCCTACGTTGCAACTTGGGGCAATCAAGTCGGAAGCATTACGCCCACTCAAACAGGCGCGGCAGGTGTTGGGCAATCGACGATGCACGCACCGTCAGGTCGAGTCATTAGGTGTGAGTTCCAATATTCAATCGTAGGGTATGTATCGGTTTCAAGCCTCGGAAGCTGTCTATCCAATGATGGGCATTCGTACGATTTTTCAGCAGACTAGCTTAGTTACCTGTTGATGGGAGGATACCTCTAAGCGCTTATTCTTGACACCAGTCTTCACGCTGACCTTGCCATGGCCGGGCATAACCCTCCTCGACCAGCAGGTCGCCAACATCTATGTCGCCCATCTCCACCCAACGATCTCGCGCCCGCATGTAAGAGACTTTTGTAAAAAAGGGCTCCAAACGCTTCTAACCCTTCCATATCGGCATGGGGACTGGGTCGGTGCAGGGCAGCAATTCAACATGTACTAAACGAATTCTCATAGGCCACGCTAATGGGCTGAGTGATGTCCTCCGGGATGTTGACGATCACAGTGTCGTTACGATCACGATCAGGACAACGATCAATTGGCCCACCTTGCCATTCCCTGTCACCTTCGTCGGTGCCGTGCAGATCCGTCCGATATATTCGTTCAGGACTTATACCCCATGCCAGGTAGCGATCCACCGTAGTGGATCTAGGATGCTCATACTTGTTACCGGCAGAGATAACGATGTAGTCCGGGTTCACTGCTTCAATGAAACACATGGCGTCACCATTATCCGCACCATGGTGAGAAGACTGCATTACATCCGCACTTAGAGGTATCCTTCCAGCCCGATCCACCATAATCCTCTGAGCATATCCACAGATAGATGTGGGATCGTCATCTTGACGGCCTACACTATCTCCGGTGAGAAGAACTGAGCGACCCCCATATTCAACGTGCAATACGATAGAGATTGCGTTGCGCTCACCAGATTGCTCCCAGCTCGGCCATCCAGCGATAAACGTCACCGTAGCCTCGCCCACATCAAATTCATCGCCGGGGCGAAGTGGTTCGGATTCAAGGTTAATGACTTCAGCCCCTTCCTGACGGGCGAACTCTATGGCTGCCATAGCATTGCGCCAACTTGCGGGACCGCCGGCAATCTCATGTGATCTGTCGTAGCCGGTGTGAAGGATCCTGCCTGCCGTGAACCGGGTGGGGTCATCTTCAACCTGGCCAATACCCTGAGAGCCATCGAGGCCCAACAAAATCTCATTAAGTTCACCTAGGTGATCCGAGTCCGGATGACTGATTACAATCATCTCGATGTGATCATCTTCAACTAGCTCGTCGATTGCATCATAACAATTCGATCCATTCCCCTGTCCGGCGTCATAAAGCAGTTCGTTGTCGTGTGGAAATTTCGCGATCACGCAAAGGCCCGATCCGACATCAACGAATCGAACCTCGGCTTGTCTTGCATTTGATGGTGTTGAGAGAAACACTACGTATACCGCTACCAAGATCGAGAATCGCATTCAACTGATCTCCCTCATACGTTCCTGACTGAGCTTAGGCTCGTTTCAAAGAAGCGCGGTAGAAAAGAGGTGAATTGAGAATAGTGGCGCGCGGGCGCGGGGGTGGGTAGCCCCCCCACGGCGGTTGCTAATTGGTTGCTATCAGCGTTCAATAAATTTCAAACAGTTTGTAACCCATTGAAATCATGGCGCACCCGACAGGATTCGAACCTGTGGCCTCTGCCTTCGGAGGGCAGCGCTCTATCCAGCTGAGCTACGGGTGCATGCCGTGGAGCGCACCTTAGGGGCGCTCCGGGTGCCAGTGAGGGCGCGGACCCTAACCGATCCCGCGGGGCGGTGCAATGTGCCCTAACCGGGGTCATCGCAACGCCTCATCAAGGCCCGAGTGTTGCCCAGATTTCCATGAATATGGGTGGGGATTTCCTTTGAGAGGATCGTATTATGGGACAGGCAAGCCATTTTGATCTGGTCATTATTGGGGCAAGTTTTGCAGGGCTTCGCTGCGCCAAAACAGCCGCCTTGCGCGGCCTTGATGTTTTGGTCATCGAACAGAAAACCCGCGCCGGATCGCGCCCGCGCACCACTGGCATCCTGGTTAAAGAAGCCGCCGATGAGATGGATTTCCCCGCGCATCTTTCACGAAAGATCCGCAAAGTGCGGCTCTACGCCCCTTCGCAAATGCACATCGATCTTGCCTCTCCCGGCTATGCGTTTCACGCCACAGATACGCCAGCGCTTCTGGATTGGATGGCAGCGGAAACCGCGCGCGCCGGTGCCACCATCCGCTTTGGCTGCGGCTTTAAAGGCGCTACAGAGATTGCCGGCGGCTACAGCCTTGACGGGCTCAACATCAAAACGCGCTATCTTGTTGGCGCGGACGGGGCCAAGTCGCGCGTTGCAGCAGCGCTCACCCTGAGTCAGAACAGGCATTTCCTACACGGTGTTGAGGTTGGCGTTCCGTATACAGACATAGTTGATCAGCAGCATCTGCATTGCTTTTTGTCTCGCCGGGTGGCGCCGGGCTATATTGCCTGGGCCGTGCCGGGACCGCACCATATTCAGATCGGGCTTGCGGCCTCATCCGCGCACAAGCCTTCCATGAAAGAAACGCTAGCCCATGTGAAGCAATCGCTTGGCCTTGGTGATCTGCCCATCATCGAACGCCGCGCCGGGGCGATCCCTTGCGGTGGGGGGTTATCAAATATTGGAACCCCTCATGCCTTGCTGATCGGCGACGCAGCAGGCTTGGTCTCACCGTTAACGGCGGGCGGTATTCAGCCCGCGCTACATTATGGTCGGCGCGCGGGCCAGGCCATTGCCGCTTACTTGCAAGATGGTGGGCCCTCCCCCGCAATGACATTGGGAAAAGACTATCCGCGCTTTCGCCTGAAACGCTTGCAACGCATGGCTATGGATATGGGGGTGCCGGACGCAGTTTGGAATGTTGCAATCGGTACGCCGCCTGTGCGCGCCTTGGCGCGTTGGGTATATTTTCGCCGTCGCAGCCCGGGGCCGCGGCTTGAAATTGAACCGCTGGAATTGGGCACAGGTCGCAATGCAGCGAAGCGGAATGCTTGACTAAACCTTCTCGGGAACAGGCTTTTCTCCGATGACAGGGCCAGAGGGCGCACCGTCTTTGTGATAGGTCAGTTGGAGGAAGACATCCTCAAGGTCCGATTGTTGGGTCGTGATGTCGAGTATCTCGATGCCCGCCCCCTGCAACCGTTCGATGATCTCTCCCGCCGCAATATCCTCGGGCGAATAGGTTACCACCAAACAACCGTCAGTACTGCGGTCCACCTTCAAGCCACCAAGATCCGGCGTGGCCACCTCACCCACGGGGCGGATGACCATTTGCTTTTGTTCGATCCGGTGCAAAAGCGTGTTCTTGTCTTCGCAGGCCGCCACCTCACCATGATTGATAATGGCGATGCGGTCACACAGCTCTTCGGCTTCTTCCAAATAGTGCGTGGTCAGAACGATGGTGGTGCCGCGTTCGTTCAGTTCACGGACATATTCCCAAAGCTGCTTGCGCAATTCGATATCAACACCGGCCGTGGGCTCATCAAGCACCAGCACCGGCGGGTTATGAACCAGCGCCTTGGCCACCAAAAGCCGTCGCCGCATGCCACCCGAAAGTGTGCGCGCGTAAGCATCGACTTTGTCGTCAAGACCAAGCGCTTTTAGAATTTCCATGGTGCGGCGTTCGGCCTTTGGAACGCCGTAAAGCCCAGCCTGCAATTCCAGCGCTTCGCCGGGTGTAAAGAAAGGATCGATATTGAGTTCCTGCGGCACCACGCCGATGGACGCGCGCGCCTGCCGCGGGTTCTTGTCGATATCAAAACCCCAGATCGAAACCTCGCCCTCGGTTTTGACCACAAGATCAGCAAGGATGTTGATGAAGGTCGACTTGCCCGCGCCGTTGGGTCCCAAAAGCCCAAAGATCGATCCCTGGGGCACAACAAGGTCGATACCCTTTAGCGCCTCTTTGGGGGGCTGGCCGCGGCTGCCGCGATAGACCTTTGTAAGGGCTTTGGCCTCAATGGCATTTCCAAGCGGTTTGGCTGTTACGTTCATCAAGGCTCCTGAAAGCGCAAATCTGCGGTTCTAGTTGCGCAGGTGCTGCGCCATCATTGCATGAAGGGACAGCATCGCTATCATCCGCCCCTCGAATACGTCAATGGCGGGCATCGCATGGCTGATCTGCCGCGGCGAGCCCCTTCCCCTCAAAATGGGTCCCCCATGAGCAAAGCCAAGAGCCAGAAGTCCAATAGTTCTGCTAGCCTAAAGAAAGGCGACCACCTTTATCTTGTGGACGGCTCAACCTTCATTTTCCGGGCCTATCACGCGCTGCCGCCCCTGACGCGAAAGTCCGACGGCTTGCCCGTGGGCGCGGTGTCGGGTTTTGCCAATATGCTTCACAAGCTGATTGAGGATTTGCGGGGCGATGACCAGCCCACGCACCTTGCCGTCATTTTCGATTATTCCGGCAAAACCTTCCGCAACAAGATTTACCCCGAATATAAGGCCCACCGCCCGCCAGCCCCCGAAGACCTGGTCCCCCAATTTGAGATCGTACGAGCGGCGACGCGTGCATTTGGCGTTCCGGCGCTAGAGATGGAGGGCTTTGAGGGGGACGATTTGATCGCCACCTATGCGACCCAAGCGAGCGCCGCAGGTGCTGAAGTGACCATTGTTTCGTCCGACAAAGACTTGATGCAGTTAATCGATGACCGCATCGAGATGTTCGACACCATGAAGAACCGGCGCATCGGTGTGGACGGGGTTGTTGAAAAATTCGGCGTCGGCCCCGACAAAGTAATCGAGGTGCAGGCCCTATCCGGCGATTCGGTGGACAATGTTCCCGGTGTGCCTGGTATCGGCATAAAAACGGCGGCGCTCTTGATCAACGAATATGGCGATTTGGAAAACCTGCTCGCCCATGCTGGGGAAATCAAACAGACCAAGCGTCGCGAAAACCTAATTGAGTTTGCCGATCAGGCCCGCATTTCCAAAGAACTGGTCACTTTGAAATGCGATGTGGACGTGGATGTCCCCATCACTGATCTTGAGCTGCATGACCCAAACCCAAAGCCGCTGATCGCGTTTTTAAAGGCGATGGAATTTGGCACCCTGACAAAACGCGTGGCCGCTGAACACAAAATCGAAGATATAGAGGCCATCGCGCCTGATGAAAGCCTGATCGCTGGAGACCGCCAAGCGCGGGCAGATACCAAAGCCGCCAATAGCAAAGCGGCCGATGGCAAGACAAAGACATCGGATAAATCCACTAAAGCCAAAGGCGGCGCCCCCGGCGCGATCGCGGACAAAGGCGAGATCGCACGCAAGTTCGATCCGGACGCCTATGAAACCGTCACCACCGAAGACGCTCTTGATGTCTGGATCGCGCGCGCCTTTGAAGCTGGTATCGTTGCGGTGGATACGGAAACCACATCCCTCGATACCATGGCGGCAAAACTTGTGGGCGTTTCCTTGGCGGTGGTGCCGGGCGAAGCCTGTTATGTGCCGCTCGGTCATGGCTCCGGCGATGGCTTGGCCTTCGACGATGTGCCTGACCAGATCGATTTGAAGGTTGCGCTTAAAAAACTCAAGCCATTGCTTGAAGCCCCGGGCGTTTTGAAGGTCGCGCAGAACCTTAAATATGACTTTGAAGTCTTGGCGCGGCACGGCATTCGCATTGCGCCCTTTGATGACACCATGCTTTTGTCTTACGTGCTTGATGCGGGCCTTCACGGTCATGGCATGGATGAATTGTCAAAGACCCATCTTGACCACGCGCCCATCCCTTTCACGGAGATCGCCGGTAAAGGCAAGGCGCAAAAGACCTTTGACGAAATCCCGATCCCCGAAGCGACGCGCTATGCCGCCGAAGACGCGGACGTCACGTTGCGCCTGTGGCGGCTTTTAAAGCCGCGCCTCGCAAGCGAAGGCATGGCGACAGTTTATGAGACTTTAGAGCGGCCACTGGTGCCCATCCTGGCTGACATGGAAATGGAAGGGGTGGTTGTCGATCGGCAAGTGCTGTCACGCCTTTCGGGTGAATTTGGTACACGCATGGTGTCACTTGAAAAAGAGGCTCATAAACTCGCCGGTGAAGAGTTCAATCTAGGCTCCCCCAAACAGCTCGGCGAGATCCTGTTCGACAAGCTTGGCATCGGCTCCACCAAGAAAACAAAGACCGGCGCTTATTCAACCGGCGCCGATGTTTTGGAAGACTTGGCCGCGCAAGGTCATGAGCTGCCTCAAGTGGTGCTTAGCTGGCGGCAGCTTTCAAAATTGCGCGGCACATATACCGACGCCTTGCCCACATTTATCAACCAGGAAACCGGCCGCGTGCATACTTCTTATTCCCTTGCGGCGACCACTACGGGGCGGCTGGCGTCGTCCGATCCGAATTTGCAAAATATTCCCATACGGACAAAAGAGGGACGGCAAATTCGCACCGCCTTCATTGCCGACAAAGGCAATAAACTACTTTCAGCCGACTACAGCCAAATTGAGCTTCGTGTGCTCGCCCATGTGGCCGACATCAAGCAACTCAAGAAAGCTTTTGAAGACGGGCTCGACATTCATGCCATGACGGCGTCTGAAATGTTCGGTGTGCCCATCAAGGACATGGACCCCGCTGTGCGGCGACGCGCCAAAGCCATCAACTTTGGCATCATCTATGGGATATCTGCGTTCGGCCTTGCCAACCAGTTGAGCATTCCGCGCGGCGAGGCGCAGGACTACATCAAAACCTATTTTGAGCGCTTCCCCGGCATTCGCGATTACATGAATGACACCATCGCCTTTTGCCGTACCCATGAATTTGTCGAGACAGTCTTTGGGCGGCGCTGCCATTACCCGCGCATTAACTCAAAGAACCCGGCGGAAAAATCCTTCAACGAACGGGCCGCCATCAACGCGCCAATCCAAGGCTCCGCCGCCGACATTATTCGCCGCGCCATGATCCGCATGCCCGAGGCTTTGCGCAAAGCAAAACTCAAGGCGACAATGTTGTTGCAAGTACACGATGAACTGATCTTCGAAGTGCCGGAGGCGCAGATCAAGGACACAACGAAAGTGGTGCGCCAAGTGATGGAACACGCCACCGAACCCGCGCTGGAGCTATCGGTGCCTTTGATTGTAGATGCCAACGCGGCGGACACTTGGGATGAGGCGCATTAGCCGGCGCGCTAAAACCTAAGCTACGCCCGGCGCTGCGGCTTTGACGTCCGGGTCCACGTGGCCATCATACTGGGCGAAATTTTCGATAAACATGGCAACGAGCTTCTTCGCTTGCGCGTCAAAGCCTGCCTTGTCGTCCCACGTCGCCCGTGGATCGAGAATCTTTGCCTGCACACCCGTTACTTCGGTCGGCACTTCAAATCCAAAGTGCGGATCGGTGCGCATGGGCGCATCGGATAACGAGCCATCAAGGGCTGCCGCCAAAAGCCCGCGCGTCACGCGGATCGGCATGCGTTCGCCGGTGCCATAGGCGCCGCCAGTCCAGCCTGTGTTCACAAGCCAGCAATCAACACTGTGCGCAGCGATTAGATCACGGAGCAAATTTCCGTACTCAGTAGGATGACGCGGCATGAAGGGCGCGCCAAAACAAGTTGAGAACGTCGCCGTAGGTTCGGTGACGCCTTTTTCAGTGCCCGCCACTTTCGCGGTGTAGCCTGAAAGGAAGTGATACATGGCCTGGCTTGGCGTCAGCTTCGCAATCGGTGGCAACACACCAAAGGCATCACACGTCAGCATGATAATATTTTTGGGGTGCGGCGCGGTGCCGGTATCGCTGGCGTTGGGAATAAAGTGGATGGGATAGGCGCCGCGGGTGTTTTCCGTAAGCGAGCCATCGTCGAGATCAAGTTCCCGCGTTTCGGGGTCCATCACCACGTTTTCCAGCACTGTGCCAAAGCGTTTGGTGGTGGCGAAAATTTCAGGTTCGGCCTCGGCGGAAAGATTGATCATCTTGGCGTAACAGCCCCCTTCAAAATTGAAGAGCCCGTTTTCCGACCAGCCGTGTTCATCATCGCCCACCAACGTGCGGGTGGGGTCAGCAGAAAGCGTAGTCTTCCCAGTGCCGGAAAGGCCAAAGAAAATAGCTGAATCTTCGGCCTTGCCAACATTTACCGAGCAGTGCATGGGCATGATTTTTTTGGCCGGCAACAGATAGTTCAGAATACTGAACACCGATTTTTTGGTCTCGCCCGCATAGGACGTGCCCGCGATCAGTACCATTTTCCTGGCAAAGTTCACCGCAATCACCGTTTCCGTGCGGCACCCGTGCCGTTCGGTATCGGCTTTGAATTCAGGCATGTTGATGATCGCGAACTCGGGGTTGAAATCAGCAAGGTCTTCCAGCGGTGGACGAACCAAAAGGTTGCGAATGAAAAGCGAGTGCCAAGCGTATTGCGTGACAATGCGCACGGGAAGACGGTGGGTGGCATCGGCGCCGCCATAAAGATCCTGCACGAAGAATTCCTTACCTTCGGCAAAGCTGATCATGTCTTCATACAGACGATCAAATTGGTCTTCGCTAATGGGCTTGGAATTTTCCCACCAGATATGTTCTTCGGAGGATGCTTCCTTGACGATGAATTTGTCTTGCGCCGAGCGCCCAGTGTGTTGCCCGGTGCGAACAACCAGCGGGCCTTCCTTGGCCACTTGTCCTTCGCCGCGCTCGACCGCCATTTGAAAGGCGCCAGCTGCGGGATGGTTCCAATGCGCAGCTTTCAGATTTCTGAAGCCCAGTTTATCGAGGCCGTTATTGCCGATCACCGGTCCGGTCTGTTGCACGATAAGTCCTCCTCGGTGCGGCGGCGCCTTTGGCCGCTCGCAAATCCAATCCACCTTCGGCAAGTCATTGAGACCTGCCCCACCATATCTCCGCCTGGACGGTTTTGGCCCTTCACGACCCACCCGGCTTGATGCGGGCTTTTCGGGCCCTTGCTAGGGCCTTTGTTCGCTCCTCTATATGAAGTCAAAGGCCAAAGCACAAGCCGTTTGGGCCCTCTTTTCCCCCTGCCCACTTCGTCAACTTGTGATTTGCCGTGACCGGCAATTCCGCTAAGCAGATAGCGCAGAAAGGGCATTTTCCAAGGCAAATGAGCAATCACAACGCAAGGACGGCGAGCGGGGCCGCGAGCTTTTGGGCTCGGGCGCGGCAAAATGCGCGGGCAACGCTGCGGCTGGCCCTACCGGCAATGGGCTCCCGCGCCGGGATCTTGCTGATGCTCAGCGTTGATACCATCATGGTGGGCCACACTGGCCAGGCCCAACTCGCCCACCTTGTGGTTGCCGCCTCGATCCAAGCCATTTTGATGCTGATCGCCATTGGATTTCTTCAGGGCTCGATGATCCTCACCAGTCAGGCCTTTGGTGCCCGCGAGTATGATTTCTGCGGCGAGGTCTGGCGCACCTCCCTCATCATAGGGGGCGCGCTGGGAACCCTGGCCATGGCCCTTACTTTCTTAGGCGGACCGTTTTTTAAGGCAATGGGCCAAACCGACGCCATGGCCAGCGGCGCAGGGGCTGTGATCCTACAATATGGCTGGGGCATGCCCGCGATGATGCTTTACATCGCCTGTTCTTATTTCCTCGAAGGCATTCAACGCCCCCGTGTGGGCATGGTCATCATGCTGACCGCGGTTTTCGTGAATGCCGGGCTCAACGCCATCGTGCTTTATGGCTTTGATGGCGGCGCCCCCGAGGCCGTTGCCATGACATCGCTGACCCGCTGGATCGCGTTTTTGACCATCGTCATCTACATCGGCTTCATCATGCACGACCGCAGCGAGTTTGGCGTGCGCAAGCTGAATATGCCGACCCGCGAAAGCGCCCTTGCGGTTTGGCGCTATGTCCGCCGCGCCCTCAAACTCGGCTGGCCCATGGGGATCACCCAAGGTGCCGAAACCGCCGCCTTTTCTGCCCTGACCTTAACCGCCGCCGTTATGGGCGAAGCCGCTGCGGCGGCCCACGGGGTTACCATGCAGCTGATCCAGATCGTTTTCATGTTGGCCATCGGGATGAGCGCGGCCACATCTGTGCGCACGGGGTTTGCGGTGGGATCGGGGGACCGGTGGGGTGTTGCCTGGGCCGGTTGGACGGGGGCAGGCCTGATCGTGTTAATCATGCTCCCCCTTGCGGCATCCTTTGTGATCTTCCCTCGTGCCGGCGCGATGATTTTTACGACCGCGCCTGAGACCTTGGCGATTGCGACCATCACCATTCGCATCGCCGCCTTTATGCTGATCTTCGACAGTCTCATGACGCTTATGATTGGCGCCTTGCGCGGTGCGGGCGACGTCATTGTGCCCATGAGCCTTCATGTCTTTGCCATGTGGGGGGTGATGGTCCCGGCGGGGCTTTATCTGGGCCAGGGACTTGGTTGGGGCGTGCCAGGGCTGCTTACCGGTATCGTGATTGGGATCGCCTTTGCCGCTGTTATCGCCACCATCCGGTTCTCATTCGTTTCGCGGCGTGAGCTGAAGCGCGCCTGAGGGGGCGACTTGCCATGGAATGCCCGCATTCTTTCGTCTAAGCTCCCCCGCAACAACAAGCAGGTGGCCAGGGACATATGGATCCCGTGGCCTGAAAACAGGACATACATATGGCAACGATCGCGCTGGTCGACGATGACCGGAATATTCTGACCTCGGTAAGCATGGCCCTGGAATCCGAAGGCTATAACGTCAAGACCTTCTCCGATGGGCAGGCGGCCCTTGCTGCTTTTGCCACCATGACGCCAGATCTTGCAGTTCTGGATATCAAGATGCCGCGCATGGACGGGATGGAGCTCCTGCGCCGCTTGCGCCAGAAATCCGACGTGCCAGTGATCTTTCTGACCTCAAAGGACGAAGAAGCCGACGAGCAGTTGGGCCTCGAGCTAGGCGCTGATGATTATATCAAGAAGCCCTTCTCCCAACGCCTTCTGTTGGCGCGGGTCCGCGCTGTCTTGCGCCGGGCGAGTGCCGAGCAAAATCCCGAACGGGAATCAGAAGAAGACCATATTTTGGAGCGTGGCCGCCTGAGTATGGATCCGCTCCGCCATGCCTGCACCTGGGACGGCAAGAATGTCACGCTGACGGTGACCGAGTTTTTGATCCTTCAGGCGCTGGCCCAGCGGCCGGGGTTTGTCAAAAGCCGGGACAACCTGATGGACGCCGCTTATGACGACCAAGTCTATGTGGATGACCGCACCATCGACAGCCACATCAAACGGTTGCGGCGCAAATTCAAACTGGCGGACAAGGAATTTGACGCCATTGAAACGCTTTACGGCGTTGGCTATCGCTTTCGCGACGAAAGCTGATCTGCCTACGGAACAAAACCCATAGAACAGAGGCAAGGCACGCGTGACGGCTGAAGACACAGGCTCCTCGGATAAGGCAGAACAAGGCGGCGCTGGTCGCTTGGGCGCTGCTTGGGACCGTGTTGCGCGCGCCCGTCGCCATGCTGCCGATACTTTGATTGGCCGGGAAACCGGCGGCGGCCGGTTTATCGATCGTCTGGCCGTGCGCATGGCGCTTATCAATCTTGCCGGGCTTGCGGTTTTTGGTGTGCTGATCGTCTGGTTTGGCGGCTCGCAAACCGGGCTGATCGACGAACGCATGCGCGCGCTGGATGTCCACAGCCTGATCATCGCTGGTGCCATCGCCGAAAATGCTGTCAGCACCCCTGTTGGCGTGCGTGGTGAGGTCGACATTGAAGCCGCCAACAGCACCTTGCGCCGCCTTGTTTTGCCCACCGGTTATCGCGCCCGCCTTTATGATGTGGAAGGACGGTTGATCGCCGACAGCCGCACACTTGATTCAAGTGGCGCGGTGGAAATGCGCGTTATTGATCCGCCCACTGGGTTTCAGGCTTTTATGCGCCGCATCGCCTACGGCATCGACTGGGTGCTTGGGGTCATTCCGCGGGGGGCCGCGCCATATACCGAAGGGCCCAACGTCAGCTACGCGGAAGTGGAAGCAGCTTTGCGCGGCGAGGAAGACGAAGCCGCCCGGCGCGCGGTTCGCATCGACGATCAAGGCGACATCGTTATCTCAATCGCCACTCCGGTGCAGCGTTACCGCGCCTATCTGGGCGCGCTTTTGTTATCGGCTGAGGGCGATGACATTGAAGCGGCTCTGCGCGCCGAACGGAACGTTCTGGGCCGGGTCTTTCTGCTGACGGTGGTGGCAACGGTTCTAATCTCCCTTGGCTTTGCCATGAACGTGGTGGGACCCATTCGCCGTTTGGCACGCGAGGCCGACCGGGTGCGGCGCGCCGGGCTTGCCGGTAGCGGCGCCGACATGCCCCACCTTCCTGATTGGCCCGGGCGCAATGATGAGATTGGTGAGTTAGGCCGGTCGCTGAAAGATATGACCACGGCGCTTTACAGCCGTATCGACGCCATTGAAAGTTTCGCGGCAGACGTATCCCACGAGATCAAAAATCCTCTCACTTCGTTGCGCAGCGCGGTGGAAACCCTTGAGCTTGCTAAAAACGATGAGGCAAAGGACCGGCTTCTTAGGATCATCAGCGATGATGTGGGCAGGCTTGACCGGTTGATCACGGATATTTCCGATGCCTCGCGCCTTGATGCTGAATTGACCCGCGAATCCACCGAAACCGTACAACTTGCCCCGCTTCTGCGCGGGCTTACCCAGATTTACGAAGACGCCGCCCATGACAAAAACGTCCTTGTTCGGACAAAAGTTAATACCGGTGCCCTGCCCGAACGGGCGCTTGTGGTGCGCGGCATTGAATCGCGCCTGGGCCAGGTGGTGCAGAACCTGCTCTCTAATGCCATTTCCTTCTCGCCAAGCGGGGGCGAAGTGCATCTCACCGCGCGGCTTGAACGAGACGGCGGGCTGGCGCTCATCGTCCTTACCGTTGACGACGATGGGCCCGGCATTCCCGAGGAAGGCCTCGAGCGCATCTTCGAGCGCTTTTATACGGAGCGGCCCGAAGCCGAAGCCTTTGGCAAAAATTCCGGCCTCGGTCTTTCCATCTCGCGGCAAATCATCACCGCCCACGGGGGCACCGTCTGGGCGGAGAACCGCATGGACGACGATGGCAATATCAATGGCGCGCGCTTTGTCGTGACCTTGCCGGCGATCCCTCTTCCATGACCATAAGCGTTCGCATTCACGGCACCTGCGTCGCGGTTGAAGGGCGGGGGGCACTGTTTCGTGGGAAACCAGGGTCTGGCAAATCCGATTTGGCGCTTAGGCTTATTGAACGCGGCGCACAGTTAATCGCGGACGATCAGGTTCTATTGGAGCGCGATGAAGATGGCGTCCACGCCACCACCGAGCCGCGCCTCCACGGCAAATTGGAAGTGCGCGGGGTTGGCATTTTGGAGGTGCCGTCGGTTCAGGCAGCGCCGCTGCTCGCCGTCTTTGATCTGTGCCCACCCGATGAGATCCCCCGCCTGCCCGAAGCTGAATGGGCGGAGCTTCTGCCCGGCGCCCGCGTCCGCGCCTTCCGCCTTGCGCCCTTTGAGGCTTCGGCCCCTGACAAGGTCCGCCTCACCCTCGCCGCCCTCACGCAGCTCTAAGAACGGCCCGCTGGTGTTGCCGCAATGCCGCGCATCTCAGCGATCGGGAAAGGTTTTAGTAATGAATCTGGCTCGAAACTGCACACATCGTCGTCATGGGACTGGGTGCGATGCACAAAACCGCTTGATGTCGCACCAAAGCTGAGTGATGATTTTGGGGATAACCGCACCGGGCGGGGGTGCTGAGCCATTTGGCTCATCGGGATGAACGGATAGAAGTGATGATTGGCCTGGTACTGGTCACTCACGGCGGGCTTGCCCGCGAACTCATCAAAGCGGCGGAACACGTCTGTGGCCCGCAAGCGCAGGTCGAGACTGTGTGTATTGAGGCCGACGACGATCTTTCGGCCCGATCGAAACAAATCCAAGAGGCTGCGGCCCGTGTCGATACCGGCGCGGGTCTTATTTTTTTAACGGATGTCTATGGCTCGACCCCGTTTAATGCAGCCCTTGCCGCCGCCAACCTGAGCGGCACCCCGGTTATTTCCGGCGTCAATGTTCCCATGCTTATAAAGCTAGCAAGCGCACGCAAAAGCGATGACCTGGACGCTGCGGTGAAAGCCGCCAAAGTAGCCGGACAGAAATACATCTGCGTGTCCGGTGAAGCCGAGGCGACGACGGCCGCTCAATGAGCGACACAGAAATCAAACGCAAACTAACCATCAAAAACGAAATGGGCCTTCATGCCCGGCCCTCAGCCCGCTTTGTGGAATGTGCCGGGTCCTTTGAGGCCGAGATCACCGTCAGCAAAGACGGCGAGACCGTGCCGGGGACCTCCATCATGGGGCTTTTGATGTTTGGCGCGGGGCCAGGGTCAGAGCTGGAAGTTTGCGCCAAGGGCCCCGATGCGGTTGCCGCCCTTGATGCCCTGGAAGCCCTCATCGACCGCGGCTTTGGCGAAATTTCAAATTAGGCCCACCCGGCCCACACTCCTTGCGAGATAAGGATATAAAGATTTCTTTATATCCTTCTGGACAAGCCCTCTTCCCACTGCTATAGACCGCCCCGAAATTGGGGTCGGCGCGCCGCCGCCCCCCAAAAGGCTTTTTTGAGGAGACACCTAAGATGACCGCCGATTACGCCGTCAAAGACATCAGCCTGGCCGATTGGGGCCGCAAAGAATTGGACATTGCCGAAACCGAAATGCCGGGCCTGATGGCAACGCGCGAAGAATATTGCGCATCTAAGCCGCTTAAAGGCGCGCGCATTGCGGGCTCACTGCACATGACAATCCAGACCGGTGCGCTTATCGAAACGCTGACGGCGCTTGGCGCCGAAGTGCGTTGGGCCTCGTGCAATATCTATTCAACCCAGGATCATGCTGCGGCTGCTATCGCCGCGACCGGTGTTCCGGTGTTCGCGCACAAGGGCGAAACCCTGGACGAATATTGGCAGTTCGCCGATAAAATCTTCGAATGGCCCAATGGCGAGGTCGCCAACATGATCCTCGACGATGGCGGTGATGCGACCATGCTCATTTTGCTGGGCGCCAAAGCAGAAACCGACCCCACGGTGATCGCCAGCCCCTCGAACGAGGAAGAAGAAGCGCTGTTCAAAGTCATCCGGGCCCGGCTTGAAAAGAACCCGGGCTGGTATTCCAAAATCAAGGCCAGCATCAAGGGCGTTTCGGAAGAGACCACAACGGGCGTCTTGCGGCTTTACGATATGCAAAAGAAAGGCGAGCTGCCTTTCCCTGCGATCAATGTGAATGACAGCGTCACTAAGTCGAAATTCGACAACAAGTATGGCTGTAAGGAATCGCTGGTCGATGCCATCCGTCGCGGCACCGACGTGATGATGGCTGGCAAAGTGGCCCTGGTTGCGGGCTATGGCGATGTGGGTAAGGGCTCAGCACAATCGCTTCGCGGCGGCGGCGCTCGCGTCATGGTGACAGAAGTTGACCCCATCTGCGCCCTGCAAGCCGCCATGGACGGTTTTGAAGTCGTCACCATGGATGAGGACATCCATCGCGCCGACATCGTGGTGACCGCCACGGGGAACAAAGACATTCTTACCGTCGATCACATGCGCAAACTCAAGGACATGGCAATCGTTTGTAACATCGGCCACTTCGATAACGAGATTCAAGTCGAGGGTCTCAGGAACTACAAATGGACCAATGTGAAGCCGCAGGTAGACATGATCGAATTCCCCGACGGCAAACGCATGTTGCTCTTGTCTGAAGGGCGCTTGGTCAATCTGGGCAACGCCACTGGCCACCCTTCCTTCGTGATGTCCGCTAGTTTCACCAATCAGGTGCTGGCGCAGATTGAGCTTTGGGCCCATGGCGAGAAGTACAACAACGAAGTCTATGTGCTGCCCAAGCATCTTGATGAGAAAGTGGCCGAGCTGCATTTGGCGAAACTAAACGTCAAACTCACCGAGCTCACCGACGAACAAGCCGCCTATATCGGCGTTGAGAAGTCCGGGCCGTTCAAATCGGATCAATACCGCTACTAAGCGGCCCGCGCCGACTCATTGAGTAACTTACAGGCCTCACTTCCTTGGAGTGGGGCCTTTTCCTTTGTGGGAGCGCGCAATGACCGATTATGAGCTTGTGTACCTGTTTAAAGAAGTCACTCGCCTGGCCAGTGATTTCTTCCTTGGTTACATTTCCATTGTTGTTGGTTTTCTGGCAATTGGTCTTTTTTTTGGGCAGATGCTGAGCCGAATTCTCATCATTCTTACGGTTGGTTTGTATTCGTTTCTCAGCATTGCCGCGATCAGCTCCATATGGCGTGAGTATCAAACCTTTGAAGCAATGGCTTTGCAAATACGCAAGCGAGCTGCAGAAGGAGCGGATCTCGCGTGGCTTCCTGTGGTGCAGGCGCCGGAAATCGCATTTCGTGTCGCACCGATTTCAATTGGATTGATGCTGGTGGTCATCTTCTGCGCCTCAATCTATTTCTTTTTTCAGGTGCGGGGGATCGATCCCAAGGATTTCCGTTGAGCCAATTCGGACTCTGTTTGTTCTCATTATTGGGATCGGAGTCCGCACACAGACTCTCTGCATGGTGACTCTCTGCATCAAGAGAGTCCGAACCCGGATCAAATAGTTAACAAAACTTAAATTTTCTCTCGACAGCCGAGTCGGCTCGGAGTCAAATAATTTTCATCAAGTGATTCGTTTTCGAGCAAATGGGGCTTCGGAACACGCGGGGGCACTGCGTCGAGGTGGGCGAGCAGATTCTAAATTTACTTCCAGTACTTGGGGCCGTGAGCCTGGCAATCGCGTGCGCCCTGTGGGCGGCGGCATCCAATGCCGAGGCACGCCGGGTCCAAGCCGTCCTGCGCGCGCGCCAACGCGACACCGAAGGCAAGCTGGAACAGGCCGATGCGGTGCTCGCGTCAGACCCGGGGCTCATTCTTATCTGGGGCGAAGCCGATGGCCAGGCTCCCTCGCTACCCATCCCCGCGGCAGACCTGCCGCGCGGGGTCGTGCCCATGACGCCCAACCATATCTCTGGCGATTTCGAGGCGGTGCTGGGCAAAATAGACCGCACGCCTGCGGAACAGTTCCGCACCTTCCTGGCGCGCCTAACGCCAAAGGCCATGCGCGCCTTTGCCGAGGCATTGGAATCTTTGCGCGGGCGCGGCACGCCGTTCACCTTTGTGGTGGACCGCAAAGATCGCGGCGAATTTGAAATTTCCGGTCAGACCATCGGCCCCCGCGCGGTGGTGCGCGTGCGCGATGTCACAGGCGCTGTGCGCGAAGTGGCGCGGCTGACTTCGCTGCTAGAAAATACAGAAGGCAGTGCGCAAAGCCTTGGTGCCTATTTGCATGCCCTGCCGCTTCCCCTTTGGCGCCGGAATGGCAAGGGCAAGCTCACATGGGTCAATGCCGCCTATGTGACAGCCGTTGGTGCACACAGCCCTGAAGAGGTCATCGAACAAGGCATCGAGATCGACCCGCACAATTTGGCGCTTACCCGCCGGCTCGCCGACGAAGGTGTGCCGTTGCGGGAACGTTTGCATACCGAATTGGGCGGCAAACAGCGCGCCCTAGATATCATTGCCCTGCCCCTGCCCGAAGGCAGCGGCGGCCTGGCATTGGATAAAACCGAGGTCGTGGAATTTGCAAGCGCTCTTGAAAATCAAGAAGCTGCCAGCGACCGGATCTTGGATAACCTCACCACCGCTGTTGCGATTTTCGGGGCGGACAAGTCCTTGCGTTATGCCAACCCCGCATTTGCAAAGCTTTGGGACTTGGAGCCCAAATGGCTCGCGGGCCATCCCTCCCATTCCGAGCTTCTGGAACGCTTGCGCGAGACGCGCCGCCTTCCCGAACAGCGCAATTTCCGCGCCTGGAAGGAAGACCAGCTCAAGCTTTATGACAATGTCTCGGAGCGCACGGATACGACTTGGCATTTGCCGGATGGCCGGATTTTGCGCTTTGCCTGCCGCAGCTATCCTTTAGGGGGGCTGATCTTCCTGTTTGAAGACCGTTCGGAAAAAGCCGCGCTCGAAAGCCAGTACAACACTTTGATCGAGGTTCAGCGCAAGACCCTCGATAATCTCGACGAAGGCATTGCCGTGTTCGGCACCGACGGGCGCTTGGAACTCCACAACGAATCTTTCGAAAAACTATGGGCGCTAAAGCCTGATCAACTTGACGGCCGACCCCACGTCAATGACGTCATCACCATGTGCAAAGACCTCTTTGATGATGAGGACGACTGGCGCGCTATTCGTTCTCGCGTAACCGGGGCAGAAGACGCCCGCACCGCGATCTTGAAGCAGATCGAGCGTTTAAACGGCACCATCCTGCAATTCGCTGTGCAGCCTTTGCGCAGCGGGCAAACCCTTGTGACTTTCCTTGATCTAACCGCCGCCGCCAATGTGGAACGCGCTTTGCGCGATCGCAATCAAGCGCTGGAAGCCGCCGACCGGCTCAAGTCCGCCTTTGTCGAGAACGTTTCTTATCAGTTGCGCAATCCCCTGAACCCCATCCTTGGTTTCTCGGAAATGTTGGAAACCGGCATTGCGGGCGAACTAAATGATCAGCAGGCGGTCTATGTGCACAATGTGATCGAAGGTGCCAAACAGTTGCGTGATCTGATCGATGACATTCTCGACTTGGCGATGATCGAAGCGGGCACCCTGACGCTAGACGTCAGCGAGGTTGATGTGCGCGCACTTCTTGAAACCGCCTCGCAGACGCGCGTCTCTCGCATCAACGACAGCGCGGTTACCCTGTCACTTAAGATCGACGAGAACGTGGGCGAAATTCATGCTGACGAAAAACGCCTGCGCCAGGTGCTGTTTAATTTGCTCTCCAACGCTACGCGCTATACTGGCGAAGGGGGGCGCATCGAATTGGGCGCGCGCCGGGAAGGCAGTCACATCAAGTTCTGGGTGTCGGATACCGGCGCCGGTCTCGACCCCGACGCACAGATGCACGCCTTCGATAGCTTTGCTTCAGACGGCACCCCCGGCACGGGCAAGCGCCCCGGCCTTGGCCTTGCCCTGGTCAAAAGCTTCATTGAATTGCACGGCGGTTGGGTGAGCCTGGAAAGTGTTCCCGGCAAGGGCACCACGGTTTCCTTTGTGGTGCCAGAACGTGCGCCCGCAACAGAAGCGGCATAACTGATTTCACGCCAACTCGCGTTTGCTCGCGGCTACAATGGTGCGGCCTGACCGGCCGGTGGCCCTTGGCCGCGTTCCGGGACTTGCGAAGCATTGCGCATTAACGTGCGCAAGGCGCACCGGGCACAGTTGCCCGCCCATCGGAGCGGTGAGCAAAGCGAACTCGCGTGAGATAAATCAGTGCTGGCTGCGCGGCATCTTGACGATGAGCCCGTCAAGATCGGCCGTCACGGTGATCTGGCAGGACAAGCGGGAGTTGTCTTCCACGTCTTCGGCAAAATCGAGCATGGAGGTTTCCATGCCTTCCGCGGTGCCGGTTTTGTCTTTCCACGCCCCATCCACATAAACGTGGCAGGTGGCACAGGCGCAGGCCCCGCCGCAGTCCGCATCAATACCGGGGACCATGTTCTTGACCGCGCCTTCCATCACCGACCAGCCTTCAGGCACATCGACCACGTGTTCTTTTCCATCGTGCTCAACATAGGTGATTTTCGGCATCGGTCCTGTTCCTGTCTTAAGGGGGGCAGCCCTAGCCCATGATGGAGGCGCCCAAGTGGATATCAAAATGGTCTTACCGTCATACCGCCTGAAATGACAGGCTGTCAGGTGTAATTCTGCCTTATCTCTTTCATAGAAACGCCAATGTCCGCAAGGGTCTCAGCCGGGACTTTGGCATGTGTGGCAATTAGCTCCCGCCCCACCATATAATCAGGGGGGGAATTTACCGCATCCACAGCAATCACCACGCCGTCCTTCAAATAGAACGTGGCGAAGCGCCGATCATCCGGGTTACCGCGCAACAGCGCTTGATCATACCCTTGATTAAGGCCCGCCATCTGGAGCTTGAGTTTATATTGATCCGACCAAAACCACGGTACTTCTGCATATGGCTTGGGGTTGCCCGCCATGGCAGCCGCAGCGGCCTTTGCCTGATCGAGCGCGTTCTGAACCGATTCGAGCCGGATGCGCCGACCCACCGGCCCGCAATAAAAATTGGTGCAATCCCCGGCGGCAAAAATGTTTGGGTCCGAGGTTTGCCCGAACTCGTCCACCACGATGCCGTTGTCCACATCCAGCCCCGCATCAGCGGCAAGTTCCACATTTGGGATAATACCGATGCCAACCACGGCGAAATCGGCTGGTAGTTTCTCGCCCGTGCTGGTGAGCACCGCTTCGAGCCTGTCTTCGCCCTCAAAAGCTGTAACCCCAATGCCGCAACGGACATTGACGCCTTCATCGGTATGAACTTGTTCGAAAAAGGCGCTCATCTCTGGCGAAGTCACCCGTTGCAGAACCCGTTCTGCCACTTCGATCACCGAAACGTCGATGCCGCGTTTTACCGCAACAGCTGCGACTTCCAATCCGATATAGCCGCCGCCCACGATCACGAGCTTCGCACCTTCCTTGAAGTTTTTCTGAATGCCTTCCACGTCTTCGATGGACCGAAGGTAATGAATGCCGGGAAGATCAGCCCCCGGAATATTGATGGTGCGCACGCGGCTGCCGGTGGCAATCAGCAGCTTGTCGTAAGCGATATGCTCATCACCGCAAAGGCTGACGATTTTGGCGTCGGGATCAATTTTGGTCGCCGGGGTCTTTAACCGCAGTTCGACATTTTCAGCGTCGAAGAACTCAGGCGGTTTGAAGTAGACCCGCTCCAACGGCATTTCACCGGCCATAAATTTCTTCGACAAAGGCGGGCGCTGATAAGGAATGTAAGGCTCGTCGCCCACCAGCACGATGCGGCCGGTAAAGCCTTCACGGCGGAGGGTCTCAGCGGCCTGGCCGCCAGCCTGGCCCGCTCCGATGATGACAAATGTCTCGCTCATGAAATTCGGCTCAATTCCTCAAGTTTCGCGGCGGCGGGTACCTTGTCCGAGGGGCCTCCGCAAATCAAGGCTTTGCGCTTGTTTCGGGGCGCTTGGTCGCGGTATCAGAGAGGCTATGACCCATACTTCCGAGGCGGCAGGCGCCGTCCTTCTCAGCACAGATATTCGCGATGAAGCTGCCACTGCCGCACTGGCGGCGAAGTTGGCGGGTGCTATCCGCTGCCCCGCGTTTATCGCCTTGCGCGGCGATTTGGGCGCGGGCAAGACGGCCTTTGCCCGGGCTTTCATCCGGGCGCTGCCGGGAACGGCGGCGGACGAAGACGTGCCCAGTCCCACCTTCACCCTCGTTCAGACCTATGACAGCGCCAAGGGCGAGGTTTGGCATTTCGATCTCTACCGAATCGAGCATCCTTCGGAACTGGTGGAACTTGGCTGGGATGACGCCATCGACGAGGGGATTTGCCTGGTGGAATGGCCAGAGAACGCAGGCGCCGCCCTGCCCCCGGACCGGATTGAGGTGGAGATCAACAGGGGCGTGGCCACAAGGGCTGAGGGTATTGAGGCGCGGCGTGTGAGCATTAGCGCCTTTGGGACGGCACAAGACGACCACAAGGACGCAGCACTTGGCAAATGAGGATCGCGAGAGATTGATCGAGGCGTTCCTTGACCATGCGGGCTGGGGCGATGCCACGCGCGCGCCCCTTGCTGTTGATGCCTCTACCCGCAGCTATGATCGCCTCAAAGGACCCAAGGGAAGCGCGGTCTTGATGAATGCACCGCCGGGGGAAGAAGCGCCCGCCTGCCCCCCCGATGCGGACGAGGCCACGCGCCGGGCGCTAGGCTATAACGCACTCGCCCGCCTTGCGGGGCCCGACCCCCGCCCCTTTGTGGCCATCGCCGAGTTTTTAAGCGCGCGCGGGTTTAGCGCGCCTGAAATTCTTGAGGCTGACTGTGACAACGGCTTGTTACTGATCGAGGATTTGGGTGACAACGTCTATAACCGCGTAATCGCGGGCGGCACGGATGAAGCACCGCTCTATGAAGCGGCCATCGATGCGATTGCGGCCTTACATGAACTACCTGTGCCAAACACCCTGCCACTAAGTCGGGGCGGCACCGTGCCGCTGCTTACCTATGACAACGTTGCGTTGGGTGAGGAAGTCCGCCTACTGACGGATTGGTATCTTCATGCTTGCACCGGTGAGCCAGTTGATAAGTCCATTGAAGACGAATTCTTCGCCCATTGGCGTGGGACCTTGCAAAAAATCACATCGCCCCATGAGGTACTGATCCTGCGCGACTATCATGCCGACAACCTTTTATGGTTGCCGGATCGCGACGGCGCCGCCCGCGTAGGGATACTCGATTTTCAAGACGGGCTGCGCGGTCACCGCGCTTATGATCTCGTTTCATTGCTTGAGGATGCCCGGCGCGATGTGCGGTCCGATCTTTCTGAGAAGATGCTGAAGCGTTATGCCGCCCACGCCCTTGCCGCGAACCCAGATTTTGACCTTGAAGCCTTTCAATTGGGCTATGCCGTATTGGGGCTACAGCGGAACACCAAAATTCTTGGCATCTTTGCGCGGCTTTGGAAGCGTGATGGAAAACCTCAGTACCCCTCCTATATGCCGCGTATTTGGAACTATGTCGCGAATGACCTGGCGCACCCGGCCCTTATCGATCTCAAAGCCTGGTACGACAAGCATATTCCAAGCAAATGGCGCGGTGATTTTCTGGCCCGCAAAGCGCGTGGGGGAAGCCCATGAGTTTTCACCCGACCGAAGCCATGGTGCTTGCCGCGGGGCTTGGCACCCGCATGCAGCATCTGACAGATGACCGCCCCAAGCCCATGGTAGAAGTGATGGGCAGGCCCCTCATCGATCACGTCATCGACGCGTTGGAGGCCGCTGGTGTCAACCACGTGGTGGTGAACGTGCATTACAAAGCCGAGATGCTGATTGACCATTTGGGCGCCCGCAAATCCCCGCGCATTTCAATCTCCGATGAACGAGAGGCGCTGATGGATACCGGCGGGGGCGTCAAACAAGCCCTGCCTTTGCTCAGTGATGCGCCGTTCTTCACTTACAATTCTGATTTTTTGTGGACCGAACAGGGCGCGCCCGCGCTCCGCCGCATGGGAGATGCGTGGGACGACACAAAGATGGACGCGTTGATGCTGCTCAGCCCCATGGACAAAACCACAGGGTTTGACGGTGCAGGCGATTTCTTTATGGACGACGCTGGCCGCCTAACGCGCCGCGGGAGTGCAAGCGCCGCACCCTTTGCTTGGATGGGCGTTCAGATCACAACCAAGGCGGCATACGCGGAGACGCCAGATGGTCCGTTCTCAAATAATTTAATCTGGGACCGGATGATCCCCAATGGCCGCCTCTTTGGCCTTGCTCATAAGGGCACCGGTTGCCATGTGGGTTCGCCCCAGGGCGCGCGCGAAGCTGAGGAGGTTTTGGCGCAAACGTGAGCAAGCTCCCTCGCCTTTCCACCATCGCGCCCGGCGTTCCTTTTACTGACGCTCTTGCCGCCGGTGTGTTTGACGCCTATGGCAATACTGAAAATCCCCTTGCCCTAACAGACGTTCTGATCCTTCTGCCCACACGGCGCGCGGTGCGCTCGCTCACCGAAGCCTTTGGGCGCGCGGCCGAGACACGCGGCATGGGCGCTGTGCTGTTGCCCCGCATTCAGCCCCTCGGCGATGTGGATGAGGAAACACTGCTGCTCGAAAGCTTTGCTCTCCATGCCGAAGCCCAGCTTTCGGTGCTGCCCCCCATTAGCGATTTGCGCCGTGCCTTTGAGCTGGCAAAGCTGGTCGCCGCAAAAATGGAAGCGACGGACACACCGACGACGCCGGATCAATGCGTGGCGCTGGCCCAGACACTGGCGCGCTTTATCGATACGGCGCATACGGAACGTGTGTCTCTGGAAAAACTCAATTCGCTTGTGCCGGAAAAATTTGCCCAGCATTGGCAGGACACCATCACGTTTCTGCAGATCGTGTTGGAGGCCTGGCCAGACTATCTGGAAACGCAAGGCAAGCTTGACCCAGCAAAACGGCGCGATGAATTGCTGGGGGCATTGGCCAAGAGGTGGCAGGCAGACCCGCCAAGCCATCCTGTCATCGCCGCCGGGACCACGGGCTCGATCCCTGCAACGGCGGATCTTCTAAAGGTGATCGCCAACTTGCCCACCGGGCACATTGTCTTACCGGGGCTAGATCTTGCCATGCCCGACGGCGCCTGGGCAGCGCTTGAGCCGAGCCATCCACAGTTTGGATTGCGCGCCTTGGCGCAGCACATCGGTTTCGACCGCAAAGCCGTGGCGGCTTGGCCTTATGGGACAAGCGACGCAACCCTTGCCCGGCAGCGCCTGATCAACGAGGCCCTGCGCCCCAGCGCCGCAACGGATGAATGGATCGATAGGGCGAAAGAGCTCAGCAAAGATGACCCCTGCAATGGGCTTTCGTTCCTGGTGGCACAGCACAGCGGCGAAGAGGCGCTTGCCATTGCGCTGTTGCTGCGCGAAGCGGTGGAGAGCCCAGACCGCACGGCCGCGCTGGTCACGCCAGATCGCACCCTGGCGCGGCGCGTTTCTACGGAGCTTAAGCGCTTTGATCTCAATATTGATGACAGCGCCGGACGCCCGTTGGACCAGACCGAACAAGCGAGTTTTTTGCTGCATCTGGCTGACGCCGCCGCGTCCCATTGGGCACCCATTCCGCTTCTGACTTTACTCAAGCATCCGTTTTTCCGCATGGGGCGCGAGCGCGGCGCAATCCGTGAAGGCATCGATGCATTGGAACATTACGGTCTGCGCGGTATGGCGCTCACATCTGGCCTCAAAGGGCTTTTGGGAAAACTGAAGGCCGCCAAGGAGAGTTCCAAAGACACAAAAACGCAACGCGCGCTCGAAGCGGCCCTTGAACTGATCGACGACTTGAAACGCGCCGCCGCACCACTTGCCGCCGACCGGGGCCATAGCACGCTATCTTATTGGGCCACCACCCACCTTGAGGCCGCCGCACCTCTTGCCACCTTTGAAAATGACGCTGCGAATGCGCTTTGGCGCGGGGCAGAGGGCGAAAAGCTTAGTGAGCTCATGAGCGCTCTGATGGAGGCCCATGACGCGCCGGGGCTTATGACGCTGGCGGACTATGCCAAACTCCTCCGTACCCTGATGGCTGGGCAATTGGTGCGGCGACAAGAAAACCTGCATCCGCGCCTTGCCATTTGGGGGCCATTGGAAGCACGGCTGCAACGGGCCGATCTCATGATCCTTGGGGGCTTGACCGAGGGGGTCTGGCCCGGCGACGTGAGCTTGGACCCCTGGCTTTCGCGCCCCATGCGCACGGGGCTAGGGCTTTCTTCGCCCGAGCGCCAAATCGGCTTGGCCGCGCATGATTTTGCCCAACTGGCCGCGAGCCCCGAAGTGGTGCTGACCCGCGCCGAAAAAGTGGACGGCAAACCTGCTGTTCCTTCGCGCTGGTGGTTGCGGCTTGCAAATCTTCTCAAAGGCTCTGGCCTGCCAACAGCGGAAGCCCTTTCCCGGCCCCACGCCCGATGGGCACGCAGGTTGGATACGCCCGAAGGGCCCGCTGCGCCGGTGGAGGCGCCACGGCCCACCCCGCCAGTCAAAACCCGCCCGCGCCAGCTTTCAGTGACGCAAGTTCAGAATTGGTTGCGCGATCCTTATTCAATTTATGCGCGGCATATTTTGGGCCTTCGCAAACTCGACGAGGTGGACTTGGAGCCTGGGCCCGCGGATCGCGGCACCTTGCTCCACGCCATCATGGAAGAATTTACCAAAGCCTATCCCAAGACCCTGCCCCCGGATGCGCGCGCCAAGCTACTTGATATCGGCAAAAAGCACTTCGCAGCGTACACGGAACATCCTCAGGTCGGCGCCATGTGGTGGCCCCGCTTTGTCCGCGTTGCCGATTGGATACTAGAAAAAGAAGTTTCGTTTCGTGACGGCATGACCGAAGCGCTGGCCGAACAAGGGGGGGAGCTGACGTTTCAAGCGGGCGGCAAGCCCTTTACCTTGCGCGCGCGGGCGGACCGGCTTGATCTTTATGACGACGACACCGTTGGAATTGTCGATTACAAAACAGGGGCTCTGCCGCGGAAAGATTCCTGCGAGACCGGGCTCCAGCCACAACTGACCTTAGAGGCCGCCATGGTCGCGCGAGGCGGTTTTGGCAAAACCCTGCAAAAGCCGGTGAGCTTTTTGCGCTATATTCGGCTCGCCGGCGGCACGCAATTGGGTGACGTAAGAGAGATCAGCGATAATGAAGATCGCACACTCGGGCTCGCTGAAGACGCCCTCGCCAATTTCATTGAATTGATCGAAGCGTTCGACGATCCAAACCGCACCTATCCCTCTCAACCGCGCCCCCGGCTCGCCAATATCTATGGCGACTTTGATCATCTGGCGCGGCGGTTGGAATGGTCCGTCGGCGGCGGGGAAGACGGAGGCGCCAGTGACTAACGCGCTTCTGGATCAAGCGAGCGCCCGGCAACGCGATGCCGCAAACCCTGATGTGTCGGCCTGGGTGTCGGCCAATGCGGGGACAGGCAAGACGCACGTGCTGGTGAATCGGGTGGCGCGGCTTTTGCTCGCCGGCGCAGAACCCTCGCGCATCCTCTGCATCACCTATACCAAGGCCGCCGCAGCTGAGATGGAGACCCGTCTTTTCAACCGCTTGGGCGAGTGGTCACTGCTGCCGGACAAAGGCTTGCGCGATGCCTTGAAAAAGCTGCAAGGCGAACGGCCGGACCCAGATGATCTGAAACGGGCGCGGCGGCTTTTTGCCCGCGCCCTTGAAACCCCGGGCGGGCTAAAAATCCAGACCATTCATGCGTTTTGCCAATCGGTGCTGAAGCGTTTTCCTTTGGAAGCCGGTATCGCCGCAAACTTCCGTGTGCTGGAAGAAGAGACCGCGCTGGATCTGCAGACCGATGCCCGGCGCGCGCTTTTTGCTCAAGTGCTAAGCGGCGCTGATGCGGAGTTGCGACGCGCTCACGAATTGATTGTCACCGAACGCGACGAGGAACAGCTCGCCGGATTGCTTAAGACCCTGCAGGGCAATAGCGATAAGTTGAGCGCGCTGTTTGGCGAGTTTAAAGGCGCAAACCTTTGGGACAATCTTTGGCGTCATCTGGGGCTTTCCCCCGGTGCCACGCGGGCGTCCATCATTGAAGTGGAAACCACTGATGCCGTGCTGGACCGCCCGGGGCTTGAAGCGGCCATCGCCACTTTGCGCAGCGGTGCGAAAACATCAAAGCAAGCCGCTGATCGCATTGAAGCGTTCCTGAAATCGGAAAAGCGCCCGGAGATTTTTGAAGACTACCAGAAAGCTTTTCTGAAAAAAGACGGGGGGCCGCTTGCCAAGGTAACCACCAAGGGCGCGGAGGCCGCCGAAGAGCCCATGCGTGCGGAGCAACTGCGGCTGGTCAATGTTCTGATGCTGCTCAAGGCCGCCGATACGGCAGAGCGCACCCACGCGCTTCTTACATTCGGTCGCGCCTATCTCGACATTTACGAAACCCTGAAACAGAAACAAGGCGCGCTCGACTTTAATGACCTTATCATCGAAACGCGCGCGCTGCTTACCCCACCTAATGACGCCTGGGTGCATTACAAACTGGACGAAGGTATCGATCATATCCTGGTGGATGAAGCGCAGGACACCAGCCCGCAGCAATGGGACATCATCCGCCTGCTTGCAAATGAGATGACGGCGGGGCATGGCGCGGCAGAAGATGCGGGCCGCCCCCGTTCCATGTTCGCGGTGGGGGACGTGAAACAATCGATCTATCGCTTCCAAGGAGCGGCGCCTGAAGAATTCGCCACCATGCGGGACTTTTTCAATCAGCACTTGAGCGAAGCAAAGCGCAAGTTCGAGCCTGTTGAGCTGGATCTGTCATTCCGGTCCGCTTCGCCGGTGCTTGAACTGGTGGACGAAGTATTTCGTGAAGTGCCGCTTTCCGAGCGGGATGGCATGGGGCTTCACCACGCCGCCCATCACGCGGACGCGCCGGGATTGGTGGAATTATGGCCGGTGATTGAACCCGCCGAGGAAGAAGATGTCGTTCCCTGGGACGTGCCGCTGGACAGCTCCCACACCCAAAGCCCCGAAGGCCGTCTTGCGGGCCGCATTGCGCAAACAATCCGGACCTGGATCGATACTGGCGAAATGCTGGCAGGCGAAGAACGGCCTATTGTGCCCTCGGACATAATGATCCTGGTGCGGCGGCGCTCGGCCTTTATGGAACATATGATCCGTGCCCTGAAGATCAACAACATTCCCGTCGCCGGGGCGGACCGACTAAAGATTATCGACCACATTGCGGTGCAAGATCTTATCTCGCTTGGCCATTTTGCTTTAAGCCCCGATGATGATCTTGCCCTTGCCGAAGTTCTAAAAAGCCCCTTTATCGGCTTTGACGATGACCAACTGTTCGCCATTGCCCATGGACGGAAAGGTACCCTTTGGTCGGCGCTCAAATCTCGCGGGTCAAAGGATCAACAGGCCAACGGGGCAGTCGAGTGGTTGACCAAAGTACGCAACCGGGCTGATCGCGAACCGCCGTACGAATTTTTCGCTCATGCGCTGGGCGAAGATGGTGGGCTTGCCAGATTGTTGGCGCGGCTCGGTCCCGATGCCGAAGACCCCATCGAAGAATTTCTGACCCAGGCGCTGGCCCACGAACGCGCGCGCGTTCCTTCGCTGCACGCCTTTCTTCATGCACTGATGCGCGAGAGCGGCGAGATCAAGCGCGACATGGAAAAGGGCCGCGACGAAGTGCGCGTGATGACGGTGCACGGAGCAAAGGGCCTTGAAAGCAATATCGTTTTTCTGCCCGACACTTGTTCGCTGCCTGCTGCGCAAAGCGAGGGCGGTATCCTGACCTCGCAAGCCGTGGCACGCGACGGCACACCGGAAGGCACGCCCTTTTTCCTTTGGGCGCCGCGCAAAATAGATGACGATGCCATAAGCCGCGCCGCGCGGGAGGCCTACAGCCTTGAAACCGCCTATGAGTACAGGCGGCTGTTTTATGTGGCCATGACCCGGGCCAAGGAACGGCTTTATGTCAGTGGCTGGATCGGCGCGCGCGCCCGGCAAGAGGGCTCGTGGCACGAACTTGCCGAACAGGCGCTTAGGACGATCGGCGGTGAGGTTGAACTTGCCGACGGCACGCTGGCTTTGCGGATTGAGAAGAAAGGCGACAAGCGTGACGGTGAAAGGGACGAAAAGACCAGAGCGCCTGCGCCGGGCCCCATTCCCGCTTGGGCGCGCCAGGCCGCGCCAGAGGAAAAGGCCCGCCAACGCCTGACCCCCTCGACGCTTGATAAGGATGAGCCCGCCGTCTTTGCCCCCGGTGGGGACAGCGGCAAGGCAGCAAGACGGGGCTCCCTCGTCCACCGCCTGCTTGAAGTGTTGCCGGATCTATTACCTGAAACCCGCGAAGCCGCCGCGACGCGCTTTCTGGATGCGTTCGCTGAAGACTTCAGTGCCGATGAGCGGGAGGAGCTGGCCCGTGAAACGCTGACCCTTATGGAGCTGCCGGAACTGGCGCCTCTTTTTGGGCCCGGGAGCCGCGCCGAGGCTGCTCTGTCAGGCCTGGTGGAAATCGAGGGACGCAAGGAGCGCATTGAGGGCCGGGTGGACCGTCTTGCCTTTACCGCCGACGCGATCTGGGTGCTTGATTACAAGACAAACCGGCCCGCAGCGCAGAGCCTGGATGAGGTCGCGCCCACTTACTGGAAGCAGATGGCGGGCTATCGGGCCCTGCTTACGCAGATCAACCCTCGAATCGCCATCCAATGTGCCCTGGTCTGGACCCACCTCCCCTCACTCATGGTCCTGCCTGAGGACCGGCTTGAGGCGCAATGGGTTGAGATTGCTGGCAAATCTAGAACGTGAGCGCGGCTCGCTTGACCCGCCCCCCTGGGCTACCTACATTTTTTATCAAACAAGGGCCCTCCAATTTTGCGGGGGCCTTTTTCACCGGGCCATTTGACCCCGGATTTACGAGTTAAAGGAGTACCCCCATGTCCACAACCAATGTAACGGACACCAGCTTCGAACAAGACGTGCTGAATTCCGACAAGCCCGTGCTTGTGGATTTCTGGGCCGAATGGTGCGGCCCCTGTAAGCAGATCGGCCCCGCGCTGGAAGAAATTTCTGGTGAGCTGGAAGGCAAGTTGACCGTCGCCAAAATCAACATCGACGAAAACCCCGGCGTGCCGCAAAAATACGGCGTGCGCGGCATCCCGACCATGATGATTTTCTCGGGCGGCCAGGTCGCAGCCACCAAAGTCGGCGCCCTGCCCAAGGGCAAGATTTCCGAATGGATCGAATCCTCGATCTAACGTATACGGATTAAATGATGAATTGGCCGGGCCCTCAACAATCTGAGGCGTCCGGCCTTTTTGTCAGGCGTTGTCTTTTAAAATTTCGCCAACCAGATAAAGCGACCCGGTTATAAGAATGCGCGGGGATTGATCTTCGCCCGCATCGCTCAAAGCTTGGGCAATCGCATCCGCCGCATTTGCCGCAACGCCGGCGGCAATGCCCACCTCCGATGCCGCTGCCGCAAGCAGGCGCGGTTCAAACCCCTGGTGATCAACGGGCATGGGAACGGCAATCACGCGCCGCGCAAGCCCTTGAAATTGTTTGAAATATCCATCCGCATCCTTGTTCGATCCCATTGCCATAATCAAATAGAGCGGACGGGAGACGCGTTCATCCAAATCCGCCATGGCCTGGGCAATAACCGCCGCCGCGGCCGGATTGTGGCCACCATCAAGCCAAACATCTGGGGTATCGGCATCCAACGCTCCACCGGCGCTAAGCGCCTCAACCAACGGGCCTTCCTTGAGGCGTTGAAGCCGTCCCGGCCAATTGACGGTGCGCAGCCCCGCTGCAATGGTTTCGGGCAAAAGCGATGTGCCAAAAAATTCTTTCGCGGCGGCAATAGCAACGGCGGCGTTTTCATACTGATGCCGCCCTTCGAGACGCGGCAGGGGCAGATCCATTAGACCGTCCGTATCCTGATAAACCAGACGGCCTTGTTCTTCATGCGCCATAAAATCGGAGCCATAAAGTTTCAGCGGCGCCCCGACTTCCAGCGCGCGCGCTTCGATGGCAAGTTCCGCATCTGTTTGTTGCGGCCCGATGACGGCGACGCAATCGCGCTTGAGGATGCCAGCTTTCTCGCCCGCGATTTGACCAAGCGTCGCGCCCAGAAATTCCTGATGGTCAAGGGAAACCGGCGTGATGACCGAGACCTTTGGCGCGTCAATCACATTGGTCGCGTCAAGCCGCCCGCCAAGACCAACCTCCAAAAGCAGAGCGTCAGCGGGCTCGCGCGAAAATGCCAAGATTGCCGCCGCCGTTGTAACTTCAAAAAATGTAATGGGCGCGCCGCCATTAACGTCTTCAACTTCTTCCAGCAATGCGGCCAGGGCATCGTCGGCAATAGGTTGGCCGCCAATTTCGATGCGCTCACGAAAGGCCACAAGATGGGGCGAGGTATAGGCGTGAACGCTGAGGCCCTCGGCCTGAAGCATGCCTTTGAGATAGGCAGTTACCGAGCCCTTGCCATTGGTGCCAGCGACATGGATTACCGGCGGCAGCTTTTGTTCAGGATGGCCAAGCGCCGCCAACAGCCGCTCCATGCGACCAAGCGTCAAATCGATACGTTTGGGATGAAGGCTGAGCAGGCGCTCAAGAATTTCGTCGCTGCCTGCGTTTTTTGTGGTCATTCAGCCGCGTCTTTTTCAGCCGCCGGGTCTACGTCCTCATTTGCGGGCGCAGGCACGTCCGGCGGGGTCATGGGCACGGGCATGGTCGTCGGTTTGACCGCCTCGGCCGATTTATCAGCTTTGGGCTTGGCTTTTACCTCTACGCCCTTATCCATCAGCAGACGGACAATGCGCGCAAGCGTGCCGCGCATATCACTGCGATGGACCACCATGTCCACCATGCCGTGATCAAACAGATATTCCGCGCGCTGAAATCCGTCGGGCAGCTTCTCGCGAATGGTCTGTTCAATCACCCGCGGGCCTGCAAAACCGATCAGCGCGCCGGGTTCGGCAATATGCACATCCCCCAGCATGGCATAGGAGGCTGTAACCCCGCCTGTGGTGGGATCGGTGAGCACGACAATGTACGGCAGTCCGGTTTCTTTCAGGCGCTCAATGGCAATGGTCGTGCGCGGCAATTGCATAAGTGACAGGATACCTTCCTGCATGCGCGCGCCGCCCGATGCCGCAAACAAAATAAGTGGCGTTTGTTTTTCCGCAGCGGTTTCCGCAGCCTTGATGATGGCCTCACCCGCTGCCATGCCAAGACTGCCGCCCATAAAGGCAAAGTTTTGTAGCGCCACAGTGATGGGCTGGTTATCCAGCGCACCAAAGCAAATCTTGAAGGCATCGATGTCGCCGGTCTTTTGGCGCGCCTTCTTCAGCCGGTCGGTGTATTTTTCCTGGTCTTTGAAGCCCAACGGGTCAACGGGCACTTCCGGCACGTCAATCTCTTCAAAAACGCCGTCATCGAAAATGCTTTGCAGCCGTTCCTCGGCAGAAAGGCGCATGTGATGTCCGCATGAGGGACAAACATTCTGGGCAGCCTTGAGATCGCGATGAAAAATCATCTCGCCGCAGTTGCCGCATTTTTGCCAGAGGTTTTCCGCCGTATCGCGCTTCTTCCAAAGCGTCGAAATCTTCGGGCGGACCATATTTGTCAGCCAACTCATACATCACTCCCTTGAAGCCCGGCTTCTTGTTTTGCTCCACTCTTTGCATTGTGAGCCGCCGAGGCCAGCGCTGATACTCTATCATGGACTTCTTTCACAAGTCCTGTCTTGGGCCGTCCTTCGCCATCAAGGTTATCGGCCACACATTGGACAAGGGCCGAACCCACCACCACAGCATCGGCAAAAGCCCCGATTTCTGTGGCATTTTCAGGGGATTTGATGCCAAATCCCACGGCGATCGGCAAGTCCGTACGGGCCCGAATGGCCTCGATCTCGCCCTTTAATTTGCCAATATCGGCGCTGCCGGTGCCCGTTATCCCGGCAATGGCGACGTAGTATAAAAACCCGGAGGTATTGGCGAGCACCGCGGGCAGGCGATGCTCATCGGTGGTGGGCGTTGCCAGCCGAATGAAATTGAGCCCCGCCGCCCGCGCCGGAAGGCACAATTCATCGTCTTCTTCAGGGGGCAGATCGACCACGATGAGCCCATCGACCCCGGCTTCGGCCGCGTCCTTGAGGAATTGATCAACGCCGTAGTGATAGATGGGATTGTAATAACCCATGAGGACCATGGGGGTGTCCTGATCGATTTTGCGGAACCGCCGCACCAGATCAAGGGTCACGGTCATGCGGCCCCCCGCTTTGAGCGCCCGCAATGAGGCTTCCTGAATGGCGGGGCCGTCCGCCATGGGGTCGGTGAAGGGCATCCCAAGTTCAATCACATCGGCGCCCGCCGCGGGCAAGCCCTTGATGATCTCAAAGCAGGTCTCAATGTCAGGGTCAGCGGCGGTTGCAAAAGCAACAAAGGCGGCTTTGTCTTGTTCTTTTAGTTTTGCAAAGCGGCGATCAATCCGGGTGCTCATACATCCGCCCCCAGATGATCGGCGACGGAGAAAATATCTTTGTCCCCCCGGCCGCAAAGATTGACCAGGATGATGTCGCTCGACGCGCGCTTGGGCGCGATCTTACAAACATGAGCGATGGCGTGGCTGGGCTCCAACGCGGGCAGGATGCCTTCGAGCTTTGCCAGCAATTGAAACGCTTCCAGTGCTCCCCTGTCGGTCGCCGCTTCAAACTTCACGCGGCCCAAGTCAGATAGCCAGGAATGTTCGGGGCCAATGCCAGGATAGTCGAGACCTGCCGAAATTGAATGGGGTTCGATGATCTGCCCATCATCATCCTGCATCAGATAAGAGCGCGAGCCGTGCAAAACACCCGGCGTGCCTTTGGCAATGGCGGCGGCGTGTTTGTCCGTATCAAGACCTATGCCCGCCGCCTCAACGGCGATGATTTCAACCTCGCTGTCGTCAAGAAAAGGGTAGAACAGCCCCATGGCATTGGAGCCGCCGCCCACACACGCCACCAGCGTTGAGGGCAGCCGCCCCACCCGGTCCATCATCTGGCGCCGCGCCTCGGTGCCGATCACCGATTGGAAATCGCGCACCATGGCGGGATAAGGATGTGGTCCCGCGACGGAGCCGATAATGTAAAAGGTGTCATCCACGTTCGAGACCCAGTCCCGCAACGCCTCGTTCATGGCGTCTTTCAGGGTCGAAGACCCCGATGTCACCGGCACCACTTCCGCGCCCAAAAGCCGCATACGGAATACATTGGGCTTTTGGCGCTCCATATCCACCGCACCCATGTAAATGACACACGGCAGACCAAAGCGCGCGGCAACCGTTGCCGTTGCCACGCCATGCTGGCCCGCGCCGGTTTCAGCGATAATGCGTTTCTTGCCCATCTTCCGTGCAAGGAGGATCTGGCCAATACAATTGTTGATCTTGTGTGCGCCGGTGTGGTTCAGCTCATCCCGCTTGAACCAGACTTGTGCCCCGCCTAAGTGTTCGCTCAGGCGCTCAGCAAAATAGAGCGGGCTGGGCCGGCCCACATAATCGCGCATGAAAAGGTCGAACTCGGCCTGAAACGCGTCGTCAGTCTTTGCTTCTTCGTAAGCCTTCTCAAGATCAAGGATCAACGGCATCAGGGTTTCGGCGACAAAACGCCCGCCGTAAATGCCAAAGCGGCCCTTCTCATCCGGACCTGTCTTGTAGGAATTGTTGCCGGTCATTTCGCATTTCGGCCGTCACGCCTTTCGCGCGTTGGCCACAAACCTTTCAATCAAGTCCGGCGATTTGACGCCGGGGGAAATTTCTACGCCTGAGGACACATCGACCCCGCCAGGATGGACAGCGCTGATCGCGTCGGCCACATTTTCGGGGTTCAGCCCCCCTGCAAGCAACCATGGCGTCTTCCAGCGCGCACCCGAAAGCAAGGACCAATCAAATATTTCGCCCAGACCGCCAGGCCGCGACGCGCCTGATTTAGGGGGTTTTGCGTCGAACAGCAACAAATCAGCATGGCCCTGGTAAAGACGCGCAGCCTCCACATCTTGTTTGTCCGAAATCGGGCAGGCCTTAATGATTGGCAGATTAAATAGGGCTTTGACCTCGGCCACGCGGCTCGCGCTCTCCTGCCCATGCAGCTGTAGATAATTCGGGGCGAGGCTCGCAATAATATCGCGCAGCAAATCGTCACTCGCATTCACCGTCAGCGAGACCTTTGCAACGTTGGGACCCAAGGCCGCTGCAATGTCGTGCGCCTGGTCAAAAGATCCCAGATGGCGTGGACTTTTTTCAAAGAACACAAAACCGCCCATGTCAGCGCCTGTACGCGTGGCGGCGGTTGCTGCCTCACGGCTGGTGAGCCCGCATATCTTGATGATGAGGCTCACTACCGCCCCCCCGTCTCCGCGGAAATTTCCCGGGCGATAGCGGCAGCCGCAGCGGCGGGATCATCTGCCTTGGTGATGGGCCGCCCGATGACGAGCACATCAGCACCCGCATCAAGTGCCTCGCGCGGGGTCATGACCCGTTTTTGATCGCCTGCGTCACCACCCGCGGGGCGAATGCCGGGCACCACCAGCGTAAAGTCCGGCCCGCACGCCGCGCGCAAGGCGGCAACTTCCAAGGGACTGCACACCGCCCCGTCAAGGCCACTGTCTTTGGCAAGTTGCGCCAGCGCCACAACTTGATCCGTACTCGAACGAGTAACGCCCACAGCTTTCAGGTCTGCATCATCAAGGCTGGTGAGCACGGTGACGCCGATAAGCTTGGGGCGGTTAGCGCCTGCTTCGGCGGCAGCCTTGGCCGCAGCTATCATCATCGCCGGGCCGCCGCTTGTATGGATGGTCACCAGCGAGGGTTTTAGCGGTAAGATTGAACGCACCGCGCCCGCCACGGTGTTGGGAATGTCATGTAGCTTCACGTCCAAAAAGAAGGGCAATCCGCCGGCGCCGGAAACCTCGCGCACACCGGCCGAACCGTTGGCCATAAAAAACTCAAGGCCCATCTTTATGCCCCCGATGTGGCCATCAAGGTTTCTGGCAAGCGCGCACGCGGCGGCAACCTCGGGCATGTCAAAGGCGCAGAAGATGGGGTTCATGGGGTGCAGTCCAGCTTTAGAATCGGTTGGCTTTTGTCTGATTTCGTTTAGTCGAGCCGGGCCGTCCGCGTCAAACGCTCAACCTCGCGCTTGGTACGCCGCGCCTCACGCCGCCAGCGGCCCTGGCCCCACCAAACAATGGCACCGCCCAACAGCATACCGATAAGCACGCCAATGAAGACCACAATAAAAAGCGGCAGTGCGACGGCCCAGCGCGGCTCATCAAGGTTTAGGGGATCAAGACTAAGGGTGACGAAGGATCTGTTGGCGAGGGCCAACCAAATGGTAATCGCTGCGATGGGAATAACGGCGAGCCAAATGGGCAGCCTCAAGAGCTTTCTCCGGGCACATAGTCGTCATTTAGCCGGTCGCGCAGTTCCTTGCCGGCCTTGAAGAAAGGCACGGATTTCGCGTCCACCTCGACAGGTTCGCCGGTACGGGGATTGCGGCCCTGGCGGGCGGGTCGATGTTTGATTGAAAAAGCCCCAAACCCGCGCAGTTCCACCCGGTCGCCGTTAGCCAGCGCGCCGGTGATTTCCTCGAAAATCGTGGATACAATTCGCTCAACATCGCGCTGAAACAGATGGGGGTTGGCTTCGGCCAATTTGGCGACGAGTTCGGACTTGATCATGGCTTATCTTGCGGCAGGCAATGACGCCCTTTCGCAGCCTTTCGATATTGGCTTCCTCTGGTGCGCGAAGCTGCCAAACGCGGGGGCCCCCGTCAAGACTAACCCCTTCAACTTACAGGACTATTTACGCGGGGAATGGCCTTGGCGCCACATCTTGCGGCGCTTTGCCAAAGAAAAAGGCCGAGGTAACTTGGTTACCCCGGCCCTTCGCAAAGATCAGATCGACCGAATTAGTCGTCGGATTTTTCTTCTGTTTCGTCGCCTTTAAGCGCTGCACCAAGAATGTCGCCCAAAGAAGCGCCGGCATTCGTGGAGCCGTATTGCGCAACGGCTTCTTTTTCGTCCGCCACTTCCAGCGCCTTGATCGAAAGACCCAGCGTACGCTGCGCCTTGTCGATGCGGGTCACCATGGCGTCGAGCTTGTCGCCCACCGAGAAGCGCTCGGGGCGTTGCTCGGCACGGTCACGAGAAAGATCTGACCGGCGGAGGAAGGCCTTGAAGCCTTCTTCGCCAACTTTCACTTCCACGCCGTTATCTTGAACCGCCGAGACGGAGCAGGTAACGCGATCGCCGCGCTTGATCGAACCAAGTGCTTCCATCGGATCGCCCTGGAGCTGTTTCACACCCAGCGAGATGCGCTCTTTTTCAAGGTCGACTTCGAGGACGATAGCTTCCACTTCGTCGCCCTTCTTGAATTCCTTGAGCACTTCTTCGCCCGAACGTTCCCAGTCCAGATCGGAAAGGTGGATCATGCCGTCCACATCGCCGTCCAGACCAATGAACAGACCGAACTCGGTGATGTTCTTGACCTCACCTTCGACGCGGGCGCCGGAAGGGAACTTCTCTGCGAAGCTTTCCCACGGGTTCGGTGTCGTTTGCTTGAGGCCAAGCGAGATGCGCCGCTTTTGCGGATCAACTTCGAGCACCATCACTTCCAATTCCTGCGAAGTGGAAACGATCTTGCCCGGATGGACGTTCTTTTTGGTCCAAGACATTTCGGATACGTGCACCAGACCTTCAACGCCCGGTTCGATTTCCACGAACGCGCCGTAGTCGGTAATGTTGGTCACGCGCCCTTTAAGCTTGGTGCCCACGGGGTACTTGGCTTCCACGCCGTCCCAGGGATCTTCCTCAAGCTGCTTCATGCCAAGCGAAATACGCTGGGTTTCCGGGTTCAGCTTGATGATCTGTACTTTCACCGTCTGGCCGATGGTGAGCACGTCGGTGGGGTGATTGACCCGGCGCCAGGCAATGTCGGTCACGTGCAACAGGCCGTCCACACCGCCGAGATCGACGAAGGCACCGTAATCGGTGATGTTCTTGACCACACCCTCGATGACTTGGCTTTCTTCGAGGTTCTGCACCAGCTCGTGACGCTGTTCGGCACGGGTTTCTTCCAGCACCGCGCGGCGCGAGACCACGATGTTTTGACGACGGCGATCCATCTTCAGGATCTGGAAAGGTTGCGGCAGATTGAGCAGCGGGGCCACGTCGCGTACCGGGCGGATGTCCACTTGGCTGCCGGGAAGGAAGCCGAATGCGCCACCAAGGTCGACGGTGAAGCCGCCCTTGACGCGGCCGACAATGCGGCCTTCGACTTTTTCTTCTTTTTCCGCTGAACTTTCGAGACGTTCCCACGCTTCTTCGCGGCGGGCTTTCTCGCGGCTGAGGACGGCTTCGCCCATCTCGTTTTCGACGCGCTCGAGGTAAACTTCGACCTCGTCGCCGACGGAGATGCTGCCATCATCAATGCCAAATTCTTTAAGGGCAATGCGGCCTTCGGTTTTAAGGCCCACATCGACGACCGCCATGTCGTTTTGAATGTCGATCACTTTGCCTTTAAGCACTGAGCCTTCTGCAGGCGCGCCGTGGGTTACAAAGGATTCTTCCAAAAGGGCGGCAAAATCATCCGTACTCGGATTAAACGAGTCGGCGGTTTGAGTTTCAGACATATAAGCTCCTGTCATTGTCTTCTTGTCCTGGCCAGCCGGTTGGCTCCGGCGGTCTTTCATGGTGCACCTCCCCGCCCTCACCATGAGGAACGAACGGGAGATGCCTGTTCATCGTTTTGTTCAATTGCAGTGACCCAAAACAAAAGGGCAAGACGAGCGTCTTACCCTCAAAAATCGGCTTCAGTTTTCACCAAGCTTTTCGGGCCGTTCGCTCCTTACTTGAACACTGCTGCGACGATGTCTCTCGCCGCTTCGAACGCGGCTTCTATACTCAAATCGGTGGTTTCGAGCAAGTGCGCGTCTTGGGCTGGTTTCATAGGCGAAATCTTACGGTTGGTGTCGCGTTCGTCCCGCGCCCTCACATCGGCCAAAATCTCAGCGAATCCGGCCTCTTCCCCCCGGTCATGGAGTTCCAGATGGCGACGGCGGGCGCGTTCTTCGGGGCTTGCTGTGACAAATAGCTTCACATCAGCATCGGGGAAAATCACCGTACCAATGTCCCGCCCGTCCACGATGGCACCGTTGGCGGGGGTGCCATCTTCCAAAACTGGCGGGTTTTGGCCAAAATTCTTTTGCACTTCAATCAGCGCCGCCCGCACAGCTGGAATGGCCGAGACAATCGAGGCGGCCTCGGAAACCTCTCGCGTACGAAGGGCCTCATCAGCAACGGGATGCCCGGACACGGCTTTGGCCGCCATCACCGCGTCGTCATTGTTCGAGGGATCACCGCCCGCCTCAAGCACCAGAAAGGCGGTCTTGCGGTAAAGCGAGCCCGTGTCGAGGTAGGCCAGCCCAAATTCCTGGGCCAGACGGCGGGCAATGGTGCCTTTACCGCTTGCCGCAGGGCCATCGATTGCCGCGATCATGGGCTGGGCTGCCGAGCCTTCGCCGCTCATCCGTTCGCCCTTTCAATGTGCGCGCCGAGCTTTGCCATCAGATCCTGAAAGCCGGGGAAGCTGGTGGCGATCATGGCGCCATCATCCACTTTCACAGGCGATTTGGCCGCTAGCCCCGCCACCAGGAATGCCATGGCGATGCGGTGATCCATTTGGGTCGCCACCGTGCCGCCCCCCGGCACAGTGCCTGCACAGCCTGTCACAGTAAGGCTGTCCCCGGTCTCGGCCGCTTTGACACCAATCGCACTAAGCCCCGCGGCGACAGCGGCCAGGCGGTCGCTTTCCTTCACACGAAGTTCCGCAAGCCCGCCCATAGCGGTCACCCCATCCGCAAAGGCCGCCGCAACGGCGAGCACGGGATATTCGTCGATCATGGATGGTGCCCGTTCCGGCGGCACCTCAACGCTCTTAAGCGCTGAAGCGCGGACATGAATGTCGGCGACGGGTTCGCCCCCAACATCGCGCTTGTTCTCGTAAACAATATCGGCGCCCATTTCCCCAAGTGTCTCAAAAAGCCCAGTGCGCGTGGGGTTCATCAAAACCCTTGGCACAACAATATCAGATCCCGGTGTGATCAGCGCGGCGACCACCGGAAATGCCGCCGAGGAGGGATCGCCGGAAACCGTGACTTCCGTTGGCACAAGCTCTCGTTGCCCAGTGAGCCGAATAACCGATGCGCCATCTTCGATGCTGACTTCAATTTCAGCACCAAAGGCGCGCGCCATGCGTTCGGTATGATCGCGGGTCGCTTCGCGCTCAACCACCGAAGTAGTGCCCGGCGCAGCCAGACCGGCAAGCAGCACGGCGGACTTTACCTGGGCGCTGGGCACGGGAAGTTCATAGCGGATAGGCCGCAAACGTTCTGGCGCAGTCAGGGTCAGGGGCAACTGCCCACCTTCCCGCGCGGCGACATGAACACCCATCTGTTCAAGGGGCGTGATGATCCGCCTCATGGGACGGGACTGCAAAGAGGCATCCCCCGCAAAGAGGGCCGATAAAGGCTGCTGCGCCGCGAGCCCCATCAAAAGCCGCGCGCCGGTGCCCGAATTTCCCAGGTCAAGGACACTGCTGGGTTCCTGAAAGCCCCCCACGCCCCGGCCCCAAATGTGCCAAACCCCATCCTCGCTACGCGTGATCTCGGCCCCCAGGGTGCGCAAGGCGTTCGCGGTGGCCATCACATCTTCGCCTTCCAAAAGGCCGCGAACGGTGGTTTCCCCAACCGCCATGGCCCCAAAGATGAGGGCACGGTGGGAAAGCGATTTGTCCCCCGGGACGGGAGAATTGCCTTTAAGCGGGCCACCCTTGCGGGCTATGAGGGGCGTTGCGGTCATGGCCCCCGTTTTCGCATTCCCCATCCGCCTAGGTAAAGCGCAAAGGTGAGCATTGCCGCATCATGCGATTTGCCTTTGACAGGGCCATTTTTCCATGGCAAGTGACCCCACCAATTTTCAATACTCTATCGACCTGAAAGAGGTGCCGCCGTGCCGAAACCTGAGCTTGGGACAAAGCGCAATTGCCCGTCATGCGCCGCGCGCTTTTACGACCTCAAAAAAGATCCTGTGGAATGTCCCAAGTGCGGCGAGGTCTTTGAGCCTGAAGTTCTTCTGAAACCGCGCCGTCAACGTGCCAAGGCCCCCGTCGAAGCCGCTCCCAAAGCTGAGGACAGCGATGACGACGAGGATGAAGCCGAAGAGGCCAAGGCAAAGACTGACGACGACGACGAGCTCGAAGACGAAGACGAGGAGATCAAAGAAGTTGATCTCGAAAACGTCGAACTTGAAATCGACGACGACGAAGATGATGACGGTGAACCGGCGGTCGCCAAGAAAAAAGGTACGACCGAACCCGTCGATGCCGAACTCACCGAAGTTGACGATGACGCCGAAGACATCCTCGACGATGATGATGACGACGACGTTCTGCTTGGCGGGCTGGACGATGATGATGATGCCGTCATCGACCTCGAAGGCGATGACAAAAAAGACGACACGAAATAAAGCGTGTTACCGGCGAGCTTAACCGCTCGCGCTTGATCCCAAAGGTGGCGGCGGCGTATAACCCGCCCCTTCTCGCAGCCCAAACGCGGGACGCCATAAAAGGTTCGGGGCCGTAGCTCAGATGGGAGAGCGCTACACTGGCAGTGTAGAGGTCAGGGGTTCGATCCCCCTCGGCTCCACCAAAATTACTCGCAGAAAACTAGTCATTTTTTACCACCCTCAATTGAGGCGCCTTGTGAACATGGTGCGAACTTGGTCGCAACTTGGTCGCAGGTGCAGGGATTAGGGATCGTTTCGTGATGCGATCTAGGCGCTCGACATAGTCGTCGAGGGCGTCGCAAACTTCGACGAAGTATTCAGCCTCAAACTTTCCATAGCCCCTCGATATGCGGGACTCGGGACGACGGTGACCTTGCTGGACCTGTATCTTTTCTTCGGGCACTCCCGCATTGCGCAGGATCGTTGTGACCTTGTGGCGTATTGAGTATGCGGTGAACTCAGGGACGTTAACGGCCTTACGCGCGCAAAGGCGGCGGATGGCCTGCCCGTAGCCATGGCGCGATTTGTATATGACCCATCGACCGGCAGGTCCCCACTCCTCAAGCCACGCAGCGAGCGTCTCTGGAATACCAACGGTCGGGCGAAATTTCTTGTTCTGGCGTCGCCCTGAGGGGTTCGATTGCAACAGGCCCTCGTCTGTGAGCGACCAGCTTCCCATGTCCAGTACAGCACCCGGCCGTGCACCAGTCAGCAGGCTCAGCATCAAAAAGCGGAACAGCGGTTCGCTTGTAGTATTATCAAGTATGCGAGCAAGCTCCTCGTCTTTTGGCTCCCAGTCTCGCGGCTCAGGGTCCGGCACATTGAGGTGTTCAGCAATTTGTGTCGCTTGATATTGAATCGTCGGCGCATTGGGTATTCTGCAGTGCTTCATTGCGGTGGCTGCGACTGAAGTGTTTCGGGCAATGGTTGCCACTGCATGTCCGAGTTTGAAATGGCAGTATCGCCAAAAGGCTTTGACACGTGCTTCAGTAAAATCGGAGACTCGAACTTTCTTATGCGGAATCGGTGAGAGCTCCCAAGCGTCACGAAAGCCGCGTTGACCGTCATTTCCGCCATCATATTTGTCGAAGAATTCCAACCACACGGCCATGCCGCGTCGCGCAGGTTCTGCCGACGGGAGACCGCTCGCACGCTCGACTTGGTATCGATGAAATACTTTCGTAATGAGAGGATCATCTTCCCCCTCTATCGCGCGCGCGCTAAGCCGCCGGATGAGCTCTTCTTTGGCGGCTTCAAAATCGTCTGTGCGCAGGCTGCGCTTTCGCGTTCTTCTTGTTCTCGCGTCATACCAGAATTCATAGAACCGGGAAGAGCTGTCGATGGTCCCAATCCAATGTCCGCGATAGGGGAAGAGTCGTTCTGACATTCGCTAACACCTCTCTGAAGATATTCCAGGACCCAAGCCTCTGTGTAATGGGGCATGCGCTTTCTTTTGACGTAGCGAATACGGCCCGATTTTCGAGCGTTGAGCAGTTCGTGGTAGCTGAATAAGTGTCCCCACCTATCTAACACTTCGCTCTCCGCAATCAGGTCGTCTAGCTCGATTATTGGGGCGCCAGGCGAGTTGGTCGTCATATTGGTTTTCTCCTTGTGGAGCAGTTGCTTTGCGTGCCTGCCATGCGGGCGGGGCGCGGGTCTTGCCCCGATGGGGCAACGGGTGATAGGTCCTGAATCTATACGAGAGTCGGCCGGGCCGCAACATAAATGGTGCAAATTACCCCATGTTTGTTGAAATGACGCGAGATATGCACCATTTAGGAGGTCTGCGTGGTTAGGCGGAGGGCGAAATCAGGGACCCACGACGCGGCAGGACCCGCCCCTGTCCTGTTGAATTACGCACCCCAGTTGCGTGCCGCGAGGGCTATTTGCGCCATGTCCCGCGAAGAGCTCGCCGAGGTAACGGGCGTATCAAGAAACACGATCCACCGCCTCGAGACGGACAGCGATGGCGACCTGTCGGAGATTGGCGGCTATGGCTCCACGCTGCGCAAGTTGGAGGATTACTTTGCGCACTGCGGGATCACTTTTGAAAGCCATCATTTTTGGGAAGGTGAAGGCGAGGATCGGCGGGCCGTTGTTACTTACTCCATAAGCGTCAAACACCGTGGCCAACTGACGGTCGGCGAGATTGACTTCTTGACGAAAAATGCGGAGGGCGATCTAGACGAAGCCGAGATCCAATCGCTGCTGTCAAAATACAGAAAGGCGCCAAGGTGACTAATTTAAGGAACAAGAAAATGCGGCGCTCAATCTTAGTAGCGGTATGCCTAGTGTTTCTTTCAGCGCCAACGCTAGCAAGGCAAGCGGAGATTCGTGTCGTCGATATTGGACCGGGCCTCTGCGTTGTCGCGAAATTTCCGCGGGACTACGAGTTACTTTACGACGCCGGACATTGGGAAGGTTCAAACTGCTATGATGCCGTTGCCGAGTTAGTGGAGGACGGCCATATTGAGATGGTTGTCATCAGCCATCCAGACTCGGATCATTTAGGCGAACTCAATGAAATCCTGTTGGGCCTCGACGGCTCTCAAGACATTAACCGCGCCGAAGATGACCCCACCCGTTTTACGGCGGGGACGATTCTTCACACTGGCTACGACAGATCACACGAGAACGCCCAGGGCGGGCCCACGAATTGGCGCGAAGCTATGGCGGCCATTGAGTTTGCTCGCCAAGAAGGGGCCGAGGTCGTAAACCTCGAATCCGATCCGCTTCGTCCTGGTGATGAATTTGATATGGGTGAGGCGAAAGTCACGTTTATCGCTGGATGGCATGAGTGGAACCGTGACTATCGCCAGCAGGGCGAGGTGACTCGAGAGAACGAACTACGGAACGTCATCAGTATTGTTCTAAGAGTTGAATTTGAAGGTCAAAGCGTATTACTGGCTGGTGACACTGTTGGAAGGCGTCTAGGCGGATCTGATAACGCCTGCGTAGATGCAGAGGCTTTTATGGTTAGGAATTCAGCAGCGGTTCCAATCCGCTCCGACGTTCTCATCTCCCCGCATCATGGCGCGGACAATGGGAACTCCGCATGTTTCCTTGCAGAAGTTCAACCGAGCTACATGATTTTCTCGGCAGGCCATAACCACGACCATCCCACCACCAGCGCTGCTGAAAGAGCCATAGCTGTAGGCATTCAGCGCGCTCGCATGTTTAGAACGGATCGTGGCGATGATGAGGGCGGCTTTGAATGGAATGAAGGTCGGGTGACGGGTTGTAGTGACGGAACCGGTGACGATGATGTCCGCATCATACTTGGAGATAATGGGCCAGCGGTCTCCTATATATCGCAATCAAGCGGTTGTTGAGCACACGTCATCATTTGTCATCATACTTCGGGCAGGGCATAACCCAGCAATGCTGTCGTCATTTGTTGTCATTTGTATTCATGCGGCGTTTGAAATTGCGCTGGATGAAAGGGCCGCCTTCCCTCAGCATAACGCTCCACCTAAAGTCCAACCAGCCCCAACCCGGCATTGGTAGCCGCAAGATTAATAGCCCAGATAATGACTCCCACCATGGCGGCGCCAACATTTGGATCACCCTGACGCCAATAGGTCTGAGACCAGGTTTCTATTTCACCTAGATTGCTCCTAGCTCGATCGTTGCGGGTACGCACTACTCCAAACCACAGGTTCCACGCTGCTAGAAGAACAATTAGCCCTCCGAATAGGGCCAGCCCTGGTCCGGGCAGGGCCTGGATGAAGGGCATTAGGGAGCCAATTCCAACGACCATGAGGCCCGCCAGCGATAATCTGATTGTGCGGGTCGTAGTGTTCACAAAGAACGCAAACCAGCTTGAGGGTTCGACCCGATTATTTCGAGCATTCCATTGACGTGTGAAGGTGGCCCCCCAAATGTTTTGTGTGAACTGGAAGATGAAATAGCCTGCTAGGGGCGTCGATGCCAAAAAAAACTGAGAGAGCGCGGCATTGTCGGACCCGGCGTCCGCTGAAAGAGATATGGTACCTGCCGCAACTGCTGTTGTTAGCGCCACCGTGAGGCCAAGCATCAGTTGGAAGATTCCCGAACCAAAAGCCCCAGCTCGGAAGCTGGTCAGGGCTTTTGTGAAGAAATAGAGACCCAGAAGAACAAACACGTGTTTCCAGTGAGGATAGAGCTGCAAATCCCAATTGATCAAAACCGCGATCCAATCAAGGGCGGCATTGATATACGGCTCCAACCAGCCCAGGAGGATTTTGATCAGGGCATCATACCAATCCATTATCACCGTGAATGTGGGCCCCAAGCCAATGTCAAAAGCATGGACAGATAGAGCGAAAACAGACGCTACCGGTAATATGAGATTGAGCCAGCCCAAACCCTTCGGCGCAACGCTGTGTCGCAAGAACATTACAGTCCATTCTCGCATGTCTTTTGCCCTTGCCCGAGATGTATAGCAACGCTACGCACAGAACGTGTTGCTTGCTTTGTCCCGAATTCCCCGGCCCAGTATAATCCCGTCAGATAGCACACAGCAATTCGGTTGTTTGGCAACAGGATCACAGTGGCGATTCAAAAAGCCGATAAAGGGACTGAATTAAGGCATTATCATGCGCTCTCATAAAAGGCGTAAATCCACGCCGAAAAGTTAGTACAGGTATCAATTGTATTCATGCGGCGTTTGAAATTTCGCTGGATGAGAGGGCGGTCATTTCTGTATCCATAGGCGACCCTTAGGGGGGCCACTTGCTTCACGACTGAGATGGCGCGACACTCGGCAACAATTCAGGGAATAGAGCTGTGATTAGAATCATCCGCTATTTATTGTCGTTCATCCCGATCATATTTCTAAGTCTCTTCGCTATTGCAACTGTGTTTGGCTTATTGGGCGTTTTGTTCGCCTTCTTAACCAATCCAATATTCTGGGGCTTAGTGGCCCTAGCCGCGATAGGCGCTGCCATCGAGATTTGGTTAGAAAGACGCGATCAATCCTCCGCCGGGAACGATGACATGTAGAATGCTCGATTTTGCGATGATTACTCATCCAACTCAAATAGGTTCCTAAGGTAATTCCGCATTTCGGTGACCAAGTTAGGATCGTCGACCTTCATGCTGATTTCTTCATTTTGATACATTGCGTTTGATAGCCAGTTGTTACTTCCAACCACGAAGTAGGAACGATCGACCAAAATGATCTTCGCGTGATTTGGAAATTTGTTCAGTACAATCTGTCCGCGGGCTGCAGTCGGAATTGTAAGTGGCTTTAGCAACTCTTCCGCTCTAGCCTCTGATTGCCGCTTCTTTGTCGCTCCTGACACAGACTCCCAACCATAGCCGATGTAAACTTTCAGACCTTCCGCGATCTTCCTCGTCAGGAGTTGCATCAGTTGAGGAGTAATTACCCCAGTACCAAGCCAGCCAGAGCAAATAAAAATCTCGTCCACTGAGTTCAGTATCGCGCGGGAAAGCACTCGTTGATGCTCCTCGCCGCGTATTATGGAAGCGTCACTTGAACCGGTGGCCCTATTTACGATCTTCTCTTCTTCAACGCTAAGTCCGCCTGCCTTCAAGGCCGTTTTTAGTCTTTCGAGAGCTTTTGTGAGGGATTCAATTTGTTCGACTTGATCAGTAATGACAATTTTTCGAGAATCCAACCGTCGTAGGGCAAGGAGCGGTACCCAGATCATAGCAAGCTGAAAGGCCATCAGCGGCAGCCAAAAAATCAATAGGACTGTCCACACAGTCCACCCTCCGGCCACCCATGTAGATATCCGGATGTTTAGGGGCATTGGTTCGGGTTTGAGCAACTTTGGGAGAAAATGAGATGCAACCACAGTTGCTACAATAACCGTTTGCCAAAAAATCAATTGCATTTCACTTGCCCTCAACGGCCTGCAAATAGTGACGAGACGATTGCTCCAAATCTATATCTTATAAAGCGGCGCAGTGCACCTGACGGCGTTTTGATTTGTTCTGGATGAAAAGGTGGCCATTGCAAGTACCCTAGGTGCACCTTAGGGGGTGCCCGCCCGACTTGCCTACTCGCCGGAACGAAGTCAATATCCGGCCATACTTGAAAGAAGTGTCCCATGCCCGAGGAGAGCAAAATGCCAAAACTATTGATCATTTCTGTATTGGGCATCCTGCTATCGGGATGTGCTGGCATGGGCTACGCCATCGACAACTACAGCGGCGTCCCAGTCCATCATCACCAAACGACTGGAGACACTTGGCGGATTTTTGATAAGCCGAGTGAAAGTCGTATGATGGTCACTTCATCAATTGGATCTGCGATCGCCCAGGGCCTTGGGCAGGGGCTATTATTGAACGCCGTAGATAACACTCCTCCGGAGCCACGATTTCGCCAAGCCGCTCGCGGGTATCTGGATTTAACAAACCGAGAAGAGTGCGAAATTACTGACGCCTACCTCATAGTCAGGCCGCAGTTTGAAGTCACGTACGAGTGCCCAGCGGGGGCCGACACAGAAGTTACTCCATATCCGGAAACGGAAACACCCGACCAAGATGCCAATGACGAGTACGAGTACGATTGATTTATTCAAAGATTGTCATTTGTCGTCATTTGTATTCATGCCCCGTTTTGATTTGTTCTGGATGAATGGTCGGGCATTACAGGAAACGTAGTTGAGCCTTAGAAGGATCAACACGTAAAGGATAAGGGATCAGCGATGAAAAAGATCGTAGACGTTCTTCTCGACGACGAATTGCTCATCTCATATGAGATTATACTCGAGCACCTCAATATGCCGCTTGCCGAAGATGACTTCATAAAGGTGGCCAAAGAGAACCTTAAAGAAGACCAATACAGCTCTGAAGCCCAGCGAGACGCCAAATTCGTAGTGCGGGATTCGAGTTGATCTAAACCAAAAGAATCCGCCATTCGGGTCGGACGCGCAATGATCAAAGGAAAAGACATGGCTAAAAAAACAGTAGAAGTTTCTTTGAAGGGCGAAGTAATCGACACCGTTGACGTGGATGCCGAAACAGATGGTGAGGCTTGCTTGGAAGCTATCGAAGAGATTGTGGCAAAAGGCTCATACACTCGCGACCAACTCGACGGCGCTACCTGCAAAGTAAACTAGATCTTTGGAGCCGCCTTCCGTATTTCCAGTAATTGAAATCGCGCTGGATAAAGGGGCGGCTACTTTGAGTGCCATAGGTAACCCTTAGGGGGTGCCCCGAGGTCTGGCAGGCGATGTTAGGGCCAGTTACTCTTCTTCGGTAGGAAGGCTGCGATAAAATTCTGCCACAATTGACCAAACGGTTTCTAGGGGTCTTTGCGCGCACTGAGCTCTAACATAGTCGAAAATTTCTTCATGTGATGCTGCAACAAGTTTTGTTGGCACACCGTTGGTTAGACGGACGAATTCTAGGCCTGACATGAAACCTAGCGCCCAGTCTCGTACGGCCATTTCCGTCTCCCGAGTGTTCTCCGCATACATCTCCCCCATCTGAGCGCAGGTCGCAGCCCCCATACCTACTACTTCTCCACCCGGAGTATCGGCATGGGATGGCAACATCATTACAAGCAGCGACAGTGCAATTACCGGTCCACGCATTGAAGTCCCTCCAGTAGAAACGCTCGTGCCTTGCAGAAAAAGATAATACAATCCTGTGAGTTGGAACAACCAATCCTAACGTCGAGAGAGGCTGTATCCTAAACATTTTCATGTTTCATTCCGGCTCAATACCGGGACAATTTCACCTAGCACCATCCAACTGGAATTTCCAATGAGACCTAGCCTTTGGCCCAATAGGTTTGCTGTAGCCACACCGTTTGCCATCGATAAGCGCTCGAACTCCCATCTTGGCACGACCTTCCTTCCGCCGCATTCCTAGTGCCAATGCATCTTCGACTTTGAGTGTTTTGAGCATGTATTTGAGCATCCCTTTGGCCCCAAACGGTGGACCACATTCTTTGACCAGGACCGCATAGCTTTCGCCGATGTCTTGCGCGTCACCGCCTGTAGCCGCGACGGCGTAACTGCGGAAGTCATCTATAAGGTCCTCGGGAATATGGAGCAGGATGTGGCTGTGGAGCATTTCCGTTGGGGTGTTGGATTCCATAACCCAGACGGAGGCATAGACGGACCCGCGCCTTTCCAACCATTTTCGGACTCGCTCAGACCACTTTTTGAGCCGTTGGTGCTCATCTTCCCAGTTGACACACATGGCCCACTGGATAGTGACAGCGACATTCAAAGGCGCACCAATTAATTGGGCTGTTTCGAACGCCTGAAAGAGCCGCTCCGCTTCCCGCTGATTCATGTGGGCGGAGCGGCCATATGGGGGCCTTCCTCGTTTGCGCTTGTTGCTGCTTGCCCCAACTGAGTCATTAGGAGTCCTGGGAGGGGCCTTGACGGTTTGGTGGATGTTGAGACTAGTCATTGCCAAGAGCCCTCTCACTGGGTCTCTGGAGGGGTCTCACAGGGGTATAACTATATAAGTACCTGTTGTTGGCCTCCGCGACGGCTGATTGCGGTGAAAAGGCGCACACTAACTGGTCTCTTGGCGATTCGGCGTCGTGTGAATCACAAGTTGCTGCGTCCGTTTTAAAACAGCAGTACACAGAGTTACTGGTAGGGTGCATAACGGCGACTTGTTCGCAACTTGGTCGCAAGTCTGTTCTCGAAACACCTTCACTCCAGGTTTGATCGTAAATCGGATCAAGCGAAGTAAAATAAGAATTGGCGGAATTGTCCGGGTTCTGAGAATACGCCAACTCTGGCAGTGTAGAGGTCAGGGGTTCGATCCCCCTCGGCTCCACCAATTACTCATCTGCATAAATCGTTCGCGGGAACCAGCGATGCGCTGATTTTTCAAGATGGGTTTCGCCGGTCAAATTGATCGC